>Ga0272446_1000802_pt1 | contig 47867 bp, 45 predicted proteins | sample YNPCB0061_FD_194587 | JGI IMG/M metagenome (GOLD analysis project Ga0272446, IMG submission 194587) | Hot spring microbial mat communities from Yellowstone National Park, WY, United States - YNP-CB-006-1 | ecosystem: Environmental > Aquatic > Thermal springs > Hot (42-90C) > Sediment | place...
ACGCAGCCGAGTCCCGGTCAGTTCCTCGGAAAGCGCGGATCGGCTTTGACCTCGAGAATCTGCTCGACATGCCGCTGGGTGTGTCCGGCAATGAGCAGAATCCACTGGTAGGCGTCCAGGGACTGGAACACCGGGTGAGGGGCGAAATGCGCCCGCAGGTCGTCCGGCGTAGTCTCGACGTACCGGATCGTGCGGTCCCGGCTCTTCTTGAACGCTTCCAACAGTTCGGTTCTCCCCGGGTAACGCCCCGACGGCGCCAGCGGCTCGGGGGCCTTAAAACGGGCGCTGCGGTCCAGCAGGCTCTTCAGCAACTGCTCGTCGCGGCCCTTGGTTTCGCCCCGCTTCTCGGGCGCCGCCGGCGACTGCATGATCTTCTTCGTCACCAGGTCGAACAGGAAGTCCTCGCTTGCAGCGATGTGTTCGGCGCACTCGGCGGCCGACCACCGGTCCGGACCCGGCTTGAAGGTCCACTGCGCCTGGCTCAATCCGGACACTGAGTCGAGGAAACTCTTGCGCGTGGCGTGCAACTCGCTCATGGCGCGATTCCGCTCGCCTTGCGTCAACGTTTCGCCGAAAAGCAATCCGGGCGCCAGAACCAGGCACCCCAGGAACCAACACGGCTTCAACATATCCAACGATTGTGGCGCAGCCGCGGGGGAAGAGGCAATCGGCTCCTCCCACCACGAATTTGTTGTGTGAGGACGTCCCGGCGCCGGTGAAATAACGGATAATGGGATGTTAAACCTTACTCTTACTTTCTACGAATGGAGCAGACTGCAATGAAGCCAGCCATAGCGGGCGGCAAGAAGGACCTCAAGATCCGGCGCCCGGAGGAGCATCCCCTCGACGTATTTTTCAAACCGAAAAGTGTTGCCGTGATCGGCGCCACCGAGACTGCGGGCAGCGTCGGCCGGACCACATTTTGGAACCTCATCAGCACACCGTTCGGTGGAACGGTCTTTCCCGTCAACCCGAAGCGTCCCAGCGTGCTCGGGGTCAAAGCGTATCCGAGCGTGTCCATGGTTCCGGAGCAGGTGGACCTGGCGGTGATCATCACCCCTCCGCCGACCATCCCCGGCCTCATCGACGAATGCGGCCGCAACGGCGTCAAAGGCGCCGTCGTCATCTCCGCCGGCTTCAAGGAACTGGGGCCTCCGGGGGCGGCTCTCGAGAAGCAGTTGCTCGAAAACGCGAGGAAGCATGACCTGCGCATCATCGGCCCGAACTGTTTGGGTGTGATGAGCCCGCCCACCGGCGTGAATGCCACCTTCGCGCGGGGCATGGCGCGGCCCGGCAACGTCGGCTTCATCAGCCAGAGCGGAGCGCTTTGCACGGCGGTCCTGGACTGGAGCTTCAAGGAGCAGGTCGGGTTCAGCGCCTTCGTTTCCATCGGTTCGATGGTGGACGTGAACTGGGGCGACCTGATCGACTACCTGGGCAGCGATCCGCGCACCCGCAGCATCCTGATCTATATGGAGTCCATCGGCGACGCGCGGGCCTTTTTGTCCGCGGCGCGCGACGTGGCCCTGGTGAAGCCCATCATCGTGATCAAGGCCGGACGCACCGCCGCCGGAGGCAAGGCCGCCGCCTCTCACACCGGCTCGCTTACCGGAAGCGACGACGTGCTGGATGCCGCCTTCCGCCGCAGCGGAGTGTTGCGCGTGAACAACATCGCGGACCTGTTCTACATGGCCGAGGTGCTGGCCCGCCAGCCGCGCCCGAAAGGACCCCGCCTCACCATCGTCACCAACGCGGGCGGCCCCGCGGTGCTCGCCACCGATGCGCTCATCACCGAGGCCGGCGAACTCACCGAACTCACCCCGGAGACCATCGAAGAGTACAACAAGATCCTGCCTCCCACCTGGAGCCACAATAATCCGGTCGACATCATTGGAGATGCCACGCCGGAGCGCTATGCCAAGGCGCTCGAGATTGCCGCCAAGGACCCGAACAGCGACGGCATGCTGGTCGTCCTGACCCCGCAGGACATGACCGACCCGACCCAGACCGCCGAACACCTCCGCCCCTATGCCAACATGGGCGACAAGCCGGTGCTGGCAAGCTGGATGGGCGGTCCGTTCGTGGCGGCCGGCGAAGATATCCTGAACGCCGCCGGCATCCCGACCTTCCCGTATCCGGACACTGCCGCCAAAGCTTTCGTCTATATGTGGCGGTATACCTATAACTTGCGCGCCATCTATGAGACCCCGGTGTTTTTGAAGCGGGAAAGGGCCGCCGACCGCGACAAGGTGGCCGGTATTATCGATTCGGTCCGTGCCAGCGGGCGCACCGTCCTCACCGAGTTCGAATCCAAAGAGGTGCTGGCCAGCTACGGCGTCCCCACGGTTCTGACCCGCGTGGCTGCCACGGTCGAGGATGCCGTCAAGGCTGCCGGCGAGATCGGCTATCCTGTCGTGCTCAAGCTGTATTCGGAAACCATCTCCCACAAGACCGACGTCGGCGGCGTTCAACTGAACCTGAAGGATGCCGCGGCGGTCCGCAATGCTTACGAGGCCATCCAGTCGTCGGTGACAGCCAAAGCCGGCGCCGAGCACTTCCAGGGCGTCACCGTCCAGCCCATGATCAAGCTGGAGGGCTACGAAGTCATCATTGGCAGCAGCATCGATCCGCAGTTCGGTCCCGTGCTGCTGTTCGGACTGGGCGGGCAGCTCGTCGAAGTCTTCAAGGACCGCGCCCTGGCTCTGCCGCCGCTGAACACCACGCTGGCGCGGCGGATGATGGAGCAAACCAAAATCTACACGGCCCTCAAAGGCGTGCGCGGCCGCAAGCCGGTCGATCTGGCCGCACTGGAAGAACTCCTGGTGCGGTTCAGCCAGTTGGTGGTCGAGCAGCGGTGGATCAAGGAGATCGACATCAATCCGTTGCTGGCTTCTCCCGAGCGGCTGGTGGCTCTGGACGCGCGCGTCGTGCTGCACGATCCCAGCGTCACCGAGGAGGACCTGCCGAAGCTGGCAATCCGGCCCTATCCGAGCGAATATGTGGGTCCCTGGACGGCCAGCGACGGCACCGAGTTCACCATCCGGCCCATCCGGCCCGAGGATGAGCCGCTGCTGGTGAAATTCCACGAGACGCTCTCCGAGCGGACCGTCTACCAGCGGTACCTGCAAATGCTCGGCCTGCAACAGCGCGTCTCCCACGAAAGGCTGACCCGGATCTGCTTCATCGATTACGACCGGCAGATCTCGCTGGTTGCCGAGCGCCGGAACCCCGCAACCGGGGAGCGTGAAATCCTGGGTGTGGCGCGTGTCCAGAAACTTCAGGGCACCGACTACGGCGAGTTCGCCATCGTGGTCAGCGATGCGTTTCAGGGCCGCGGCCTGGGCACCGAACTGGTGAGCCGGCTGTTGGCGGTGGCCAAGGCGGAAAAACTGAGCAAGGTGCACGGGCAGGTTCTGGCCGACAACTTCATGATGCAGCGCCTGTGCAAGAAGCTGGGCTTCAAGCTCGAAAGCTCCACCGACGAACCCACCGTCGAGGTCGAGAAGGAACTGTAACTCCTGCCGGCACGGGCGTGCGCCTCGCGCCCGTGCCTTCCTTACACCGAATAGGTGCGCCCGCGGTGCAATCCCAGCAGGATCTGCACCAGGCGATGGGCGATCAGTTCGTGCAGGGTGAGCAGTTCGCGGTTGGCTTCGGCGACCGATTCGGCATCCAGCGGATTCACCGCCGCGGCTCCGGCCGACAGGGCCTCCGTCGCTTCCCGGATGACCGGGTCCGAGATCACCTCGCCCGCCATCTCCCACAGGGTGATGAACCGGTCCACCGCGGTGGGGAAGCTGACCTCGAAAACGCCCCAGTTGCTCGTGGTGCGGGGCGGCTTGTAGTCCAGGTTGAAAGGACCCGTGTAGCCGTGACTGCGCAGCAGCACCAGCACGTTCAGCCAGTCCAGCGGATTCACCAGCCCGACGGCAATGTCCACGTCGTGCTTCAGGCGATACCCGTCGTTAATGTCGAAGTGCCAGAGCTTGCCGGCAATCAGAGCGCGGGCGAGCGCCGCCCGCGGCGCTCCACCCCACATCAGCTCGTGCAGGTATTCCGGGTTCAGACCAACCATCTCCGGGTGGGTCAGCAGGCCCGAGGAAATGAACCCCAGCATGGCATCGCTGGTAGGCAGCAGAATCTCCGCCTGCGGCTCGAAGGGCTTCGCCTCGAGGCAGTGTTTCAGGGTGGGGCGCCCGCGGTGTCCGGCCACCTCGATGTCCATCTCGCAGGCCGCGTTGAGCGCCTCGGCGTACCACTTCAGGGTCTGCGTCTCGTCAATCGCGCCCTGCACCTGATAGCCCAGCGATCCCGGCCAGTACACGGCGTAGCGCGCGCCCAGCTCGTGGCCGATTTTGACCGTGTTCTTCAGCCGCCACGCGGCGTAGTCGCGAACATCCCGGGATTCGGCCGCCGGTCCGGCCGCGAAAACGGCGTGATGAAAGGTCTCGGTGGTGACCATCGAGCACTCGAGCCCGTTTTCCCTCAGGGCCGCTTTGATCCGTTCACAGATCGCCCACTGTTCCTCCTTACCCAGACAGTCGGTGGGAATCACGTCGGTGTCGTGCGTGGTCCAGTAGCCCACGCCGATGGCGGCGTACTTGCGGATCACCTCTTCGAAGCCGCATGCGCGCCGGGTAGGAGCATGGAACAGCGCCTGGCCGGGGTATGCGGCTGCCCACTGGGGTCCGGAGATGAAATACTTGCGGCGCGTTTCCGGGCTGTACGCTCCTCCGCACGCTTTGACAAGCCTGGCGACAAGGGCCTGCTGCTGGTTGGGTGCAACGGGTTTCATGAAGTCATCATAATGCACCCGCTGCGGCAAGAGGCGCCTAAAGTAGCTCCGGCCGGCATCCGATAGATTCAACGGGCCTGGAGTTCGGGCCGGCGGAAAACATGTTTGCAATCATCGGCATGCTGGTGGTGCTCGGCGCGGTGGTGGGCGGGTATCTGCTCGAGCACGGACAACTGGCGGTTCTGATTCAACCCGCGGAATTGGTGATTATCGGTGGCGCAGCGATTGGGACCGTACTGGTGGCCAACCCCTTGCCCACTCTCATCGCACTCGCCAAGGGCATCGTGTCCGTGTTCTTGCCCAGTCCGTACACCAAGGATTTCTACCTTGAAAACATCCGCATGCTGAACATGTTGTTCACCACGGCCCGCAAAGAGGGCTTGCCCCGGCTGGAGACCGACACCGACGAGCCTCAAAAGAGCCAGATTTTCACAAAGTTCCCCAAGTTTCTGAAGAACCACCATGCGCTCTACTTTGTGTGTGACACCCTGCGCATGGCCATCAGCGGCGGAGCCAACCACCACGATCTCGATCAGGTGATGGAACTGGACATGGAAGTGCATCACCGGGAAAGCGACCAGCCGGTCAGCGCGCTGACCACCATGGCTGATGCCCTTCCCGGATTGGGCATTGTGGCGGCTGTGCTGGGCGTAGTCATCACCATGGGCGCGCTGGGCGGGCCGCCCGAGGAGATCGGGCACAAAGTGGCGGCGGCCCTGGTGGGCACCTTCCTGGGTATCTTGATGTGCTACGGATTTTTCGGCCCGCTCGCCTCCCACATGGGCAAGGTCAACCAGCGCGACCACGAGTACCTGAATTTCCTGCGCGTGGGCATCGTATCGTTTGTCAAGGGAGCCTCGCCCATCGTGGCGGTCGAGGTTGCCCGCAGAGTGATTCCCCATGGCGTGCGGCCGAGCTTCAAGGAGATGGAAGCCGCCTGCAAGAACAAGGCGCCGCAATCGTGACGCGAAGGTGAGCCATGGATTCCTCCGAACAGCAGCCGGTCATCATCATCAAGAAAAAGGCCGCCGGTCACGGAGGGCATCACGGCGGAGCGTGGAAGGTGGCCTACGCCGACTTCGTTACCGCTATGATGGCCCTCTTTATCGTGCTCTGGTTGATGAATACCAGTAAGCCCGTGAAAGAGGCCATTGCCGGCTATTTCAAAGACCCCACGGGCCATGCCAAAAAGGGGGGCAGCGGGCAGGCCGGCGCCGGCGAGGGTGTCATGGTCGGCAAGGATGACATGGAGCAGCTGAAGGACAAGCTTCAATCCGCCATGCAGGGTCTTCCCGAACTCAAAAAGATCAGCGATCACGTGCAGTTTAGCGTTACCGGCGAGGGTCTGCGGATTGAACTGCTGGAGTCCGCCAAAGAAACGTTCTTCACCAGCGGCAACGCCGTCCCGACGAAGAATGGCCAGGAGATGCTCAGCATGCTGGCGCGCGAACTCTCCAAGCTTCCCAACGACATTGTCATCGAGGGGCACACGGACGCGAAACCTTACGCCAGCACCACTTACAGCAACTGGGAATTGTCCGCGGACAGGGCCAATGCGGCCCGCCGTCTGATGGAAGCCACCGCCCTCCGCCCTCACCAGGTGGTGCAGGTGCGGGGCTTTGCCGATGTCAATCTGCGCGTTCCCCAGAAACCCGAGGATCCTTCGAACCGCCGGGTTTCCGTCATTGTGCGCTATCGCAAGCCTCCGGAGTCTCCGGGAGATCCGGCTGAGGCGGCCGCCGGGACAAAGGGCGGAACTCCTCCCGCCTCGCACGCCAAGGGACATTCGTAGCCGGGGCGGAAGCATCCGGCATGACCGCCTGGTCTACCATAAACGGTATGCGCCGCCGATCCCGATGTCTCCACCTTTTGTTCATAGTAGCTGTCCTGGCCTCCCCGGTTGTGGCTCAAGCCCCGGGTGTTGCGGAACTTCAGCAGGCTTTCCAACGGCCGCCCGACGACGCGCGCGTCATGATGCGCTGGTGGTGGTTCGGGCCTTCGGTTTCTCACGCCGGACTGGAACGCGACTTGGAAACGATGAAAGAGGGTGGCATTGGCGGCGTAGAGGTCCAGCCCGTGTATCCGCTGGCTTTGGAGGATGCCGCGCAAGGCATTCGGATCCTGCCGTATTTATCGGATGAATTCATCGGCGCCCTGCGGTTTGCCGCCGATACGGCCGGCAGACTCGGTCTCCGGTTCGACCTGACGCTGGGAAGCGGATGGCCGTTTGGCGGACCTCACATCCCCGTGGCGCATGCTGCGGGCAAGTTACGCATGGAGCGGGTGCGGGCCACCTCCCGGCGTGTTCCACTCCCCGACATCAGCGAAGGCGAGAAACTGCTGGCGGTCTTCCTGGACGGAAACCCGATCCAGGCCGGCGTGCGCGATGGAGCCGTCTGGCTCCCGCGCACTGGCGAGGTGCGCTTCTTCATCTCCAGCCGCACCGGCCAGATGGTGAAGCGGGCCGCTGTTGGCGCGGAGGGTTTCGTGCTCGACCACTACGACCGCGCGGCCGCGGAAATCCATTTCCGTGAGGTCGGAGACCGGCTCTTGACGGCCTTCGGATCGAAGCCGCCCTACGCTGTGTTCTGTGACAGCCTGGAGGTGTACGGCTCGGACTGGACGCCCGACCTGCTCGAAGAGTTCCGCAAGCGCCGCGGCTATGACCTGACACCCTACCTGCCGGGTTTGTTCTCCGATATCGGAGACAAGACCGCCGCAATCCGTTACGACTGGGGTAAGACCCTGGCCGAACTTGCCGAAGAGCGATTCCTGGCGCCGATGCACGAGTGGGCCCAAAGCCGGCGGACGCTCGTTCGCGGGCAGGTCTACGGTATTCCTCCGTTTGGGCTTTCCAGCAACCGCCTGGTCGATCTCGCCGAAGGGGAAGGTTCGCAGTGGAAGACACTCACCGCCACGCGGTGGGCGTCTTCGGCGAGTCACCTCCTCGGCCGGACCATCACATCATCGGAGACCTGGACCTGGCTGCATTCCCCTTCTTTCCGGGCTACGCCGCTTGACGTCAAGGCCGAAGCCGACCGGCACTTCGTCCAGGGAATCAACCAGCTCATCGGTCACGGCTGGCCGCATACGCCCGAGGGACAGCCGTATCCTGGCTGGCGTTTCTATGCGGCCGGCGTGTTCAACCAGAGCAACCCCTGGTGGCAGGTCATGCCCGACCTGACGCTGTACCTCCAGCGGCTGAGCTTCCTGTTGCGGCAGGGCCGGCCCGTCAACGATATCGCCGTGTACCTGCCCACCAGCGACGCGCTGGCGCAATTCACCGCCGGGAAAGTCTCGCTGATCGATGCCTTGGGCACTGTTCTGGGCCCGGATCTCATTCCCCGGCTGCTCGAGGCCGGCTACGGGTTCGATTTCATTGATGACGGAACCATCGACCGTATCACCGGCTACCGGATTGCCATTGTGCCGGGCGTGGAGCGGATGCCGGTCGAGACCATGCGAAAACTCGCGGCGTACGCGGGGAAGGGCCGCTTGGTCGCCACGCGGCGCCTGCCCGCCCTGGCCCCCGGTCTGATGGCCTCCGAAGCCCAGCATCGCGAGGTGCGCGAGATGGCCGGGCGAATCATGCGCTTGGCGCCCAAAGAAGACGGCAGCCTCGCCGCGGCTCTGGCGGCGGAACTCCCTCCCGATATCTCGCTGTCGCCCGCGACGCCGGAGATTGGCTTTGTGCATCGCAAGACCGATGCCGCCGACATCTACTTTGTCGCCAACACGGACAACCGCCGGCATGCCTTCCGGGCGGCATTCCGGGTCACCGGGCGGCGGGCCGAGTGGTGGGACCCGTTGACCGGCAACATCACCCCCGTCGCGGGGGCCGAATCGCCCGCGATCGAGTTCGACCTGGAACCCTACGGCTCCCGTGTGGTCGTATTCTCGGAAAGGAACCTTTCCTCCAAACGCGTTCTCCAATCCCATCCCGAGCCGCGGGCGATCGACCTGACCGGGGACTGGAAGGTCACCTTCGGGCAGACCGTCAAGACCATGAGCCGGTTGCGGTCCTGGGCCGAGGATGAGGACACACGTTATTTTTCGGGCGTGGCCGCCTATGAGAAGGAGGTCGAGATTCCACCGGCCCTTCTCGAAGGCGGCCCAGCGGTTCGCCTGGAATTCGGAGCGTCGGAACCCACCGCGCCCGTCGAACGGCCATATGGAATGCAAGCCTGGCTGGATGCGCCGGTGCGGGACTCCGCCGTCGTCTATATCGACGGGCGGCGGGCCGGCTCGGTGTGGTGTCCGCCTTACTCGCTCGACGTGACGGCATTCGTGAAGCCGGGCCGGAACCGCCTGCGCATCCTGGCCGGCAACACGGCGATCAATCTCCTCGCTGGCCAGACCCTGCCCTCTTACCGGCTGCTCAAGAGCCGCTACGGCGTGCGCTTCGAGCCGCAGGACATGCAGGACTTGCAGCCGCTGCCCTCCGGTTTGCTGGGACCTTTGCGCCTCACCCTCAGATAGCTTCCAGCTCCTCTTCGAGCAACTGCTTCTGATACAGGTCCGCGTAGTAGCCGCCGGCGGTGGCCAGTTCGGCATGGGTGCCCTGCTCTACGATCGAGCCCTTTTCGAGAACGACGATGCGGTCGGCGACCCGTACCGTCGATACCCGGTGTGAGATCAGGACGACGGTGCGGCCGCGCATCACTCCGGTCAGCCCTGCCAGGATGCGTTCCTCCGTCAGCGTGTCTACGCTGGAAAGAGCATCGTCCAGAATCAGAATCTTCGGGTCGCGCAGGATCGCGCGGGCGATGGCCGCGCGTTGCTTCTGGCCTCCGGAAAGGGTGATGCCGCGTTCCCCCACCATGGTTTCGTACCCGTTCGGGAATGACTCGATGTCGGGGGCCAGTCCGGCCAGTTCGGCGGCCTGCCGGATCTGTTCGGGTGTCGCGTTCTCCACGCCGAAAGCGATGTTTTCCGCCAGCGACGCGCTGAACAGGAAAGTCTCCTGGGGCACGAATCCGATCAGCCGCCGCAGTTCGCCGGGAGAGAACTCGCGAAGATCCGTACCATCCAGCAGCACGGCGCCTTCGGTCGGGTCCATCAGGCGCGGGATCAGACTCACCAGCGTACTTTTGCCCGACCCGGTGTGGCCGACAATAGCGAGCGTGGACCCGCCGGGGATGTCGAGGTCGATCGCGTCCAGCGCCCGCCCCGTGGGATAGACCACCGACACACCCCGGAAGGCAATTTCGCCCCGCGAGGAGACCAGACGCCGGGGACGCTCCGGCTCGGCAATCGCCGGCCGCTCGCGCAGAATCTCGTTGATGCGCGACATGGAAGCGCTGCCGCGCTGCATCAGGTTGACCACCCACCCCATGGCGATCATCGGCCAGACCAGCATGCCCATGTAGGTGTTGAAGGCGACAAAACTGCCCAATGTGATCCGCCCCTGGAGCACCTGCGACCCTCCGGCCCATAGCACAATCAGAAACGTGAACCCGATGAGGCCCTCCAGCAGCGGCTGGAACAGGCCGGAGATCCGTGCCAGGCGGATGTTCTGGGCAATGTAGTCGCGATTGAGCTGCTCGAAACGCTGCAACTCGGGCTTCTCCTGGACGTAGGCGCGAATCATGCGCACCCCGGACAGGTTCTCCTGCACGCGGCTGCTGATGTCGGAAAACATGGCCTGAATGCGCTCGAAGCGCTCGTGGATCTTGCGTCCGAACAGCATGACCGCCACGCTCACGAAGGGCGCGGGCAGAATGGCCAGGAAAGTAAGCCGCCAATCCATGTTCAACATCACCCCGGTGGCCAGCACGATGGTGAGGCTGGTTTCGGTCCAGTACATGATGCCGGGCCCCAGCATCATGCGGACCGCGTTCAGGTCGTTGGTGGCGCGCGCCATGATGTCCCCGGTGCGGCGCCTGCCGTAGAAGTCTGCCGAGAGGCGCACCAGGTGGGCGAACATGTCGTTGCGCAGGTCGTACTCGATGTCGCGCGAGATGCCGATCAGCACCACCCGCATCCAGTACTGGAAGACGCCTTTAACCAGCGCCAGGCCCACCAGCAGGGTTGAAAGCCGCAGGATCAGCGGGAAACGGATTCCCGAGGTCATGGTGTCGATCACCTGCCGGATCACCAGGGGAAGCGCCGCCGCCGTCAGGTCCTTCATCACCAGCGAGCCGATGCCGAGCAGCAGTCCCCGGCGGTAGCGCCAGAGGTAAGGCCACAATGTCCGCAGTGTGTCGCGCATGTTACAGTCCCATCCAGCCGGCCACCGTCTTGGACCATTCGAAAAAGGCCTGCTTGCGGCCCTGGCGTGTTCGCCACCACCCGTCGGCGCGGAAGTACTCGTCCGGGGCGGACACCACCCTGATTTTCAGATCGGGCGCCTGGCGGCGGTAAATCCGGCCGGCGCGCCGGGTGTGATAATCACTCGTCACCAGCAGGAGACTGCGCACGCCGCGGCGGCGCAACTCCGGCACGATGATTCGCGCCTCTTCATCGGTGGAGGCAGCTTCCAGCGGAAAGGGAATGAACCAGTCACGGGGATAGCCGTGGCGCACCGCGAAGGCAACGGCCAGGTCGCTCTCGTATTGCCCGTAATTCCCGCTCGGTCCGCTTACCAGCACCTTGGGGACAAAGCCTTCCTGGACCAGTTGTGCGGCCTTCAGGATCCGGTGTCCCCACATGTCGCCCGCCAGGACCACGGCGATATCCGCGTGCATGGGTGGGCCGGCATCGACCAGGAAATCACCCATCCACCGAAGCCAGACCGGATGCAGTGCGGCCGCCAGTATCAGGAACGCTGCAACGGGCAGGATTCGACGTGCCGGGGGCGCCACGAACTAATTCTCGTCCGTGGACTTCTGGTCCAGGTTGCCCACCGTCTTCAGACGCTGGTACAGCCGTTCCACTTCGGCTTCGTCTTCGGGGCGCAGCAGCCGGTAACGGGGCGCAGGCGCCTTTGACCGGTCCGGCGCCGGAGCCGGCGCCTCGCCCGGCTGGCGTTGACAGGGGACACCGTCGATCAGAGCAGCCCGCGAGAGGCGGCAAATGTGCCGCAGCAGACTGTTGCAGGAATCCAGATCGCCCGGGTAGATCAGCACCAGCCTGGTGTCGTCGAACAACGTGAGGAGCAGGACCAGCGGCGAGACCCAGCCGGTCCGGTCCACCCGCCGGATGTCCGACCAGGCCACGGTGCGCTTGCCGATGGCCAGGTAGTTCTCATGCACTTCGATGGCCGGCCGGAAAGCCAGCACAATCAACAGCAGCGAACTTGCAGCGAAAAGGACCGCGGGAATGAATGCCGGCGTCCAGCTAAGCCCCAGCCACCCGGAAAACACGGATAACACCACCGCGGCGATTCCGAACGGCAGGTAATGTCGCGCTGGCAGGTAGCGTGTCATCAGATCCCGACACTTTAAGACTACCCCGCCGTGCCTCCCCCGTCAATCGGCTTGGCCCAGCGGTGCAGGGCGTTGACGTTGAAAGCACACCAAGGCAGAGGCAGAATGAGACCATGCTTTCCGTTCATCTCGAAAATGGCCGGGTTGAGGTCCGTGACATTCTCTTCAGCCGCCGGTGGCAGCGCGCGGACTGGGCTATCGTGCGGCTCCGCTGCGCCGGTATCTGCAACACGGATCTTGAGCTTCAGCGCGGCTATTACGGCTTTCGGGGCACGCCCGGGCACGAGTTCGTCGGCGAAGTGGTGGACGCCCGGACGCCCGGTCTGGTCGCCCGCCGCGTAGTGGGCGAAATCAACCTGGCTTGCGGGGAGTGCGAGTGGTGCCGGCGCGGTCTCGGGCGGCACTGCCCCCGCCGCAGTGTGTTGGGCATCTTGAGACAGCCCGGGGCATTTCGAGAGCTTTTCGGCATACCCGAACGCAATCTGCACGTCGTGCCCGACTCGGTTCCCGACGACGCCGCGGTGTTTACCGAGCCCCTGGCGGCTGCCTGCGAGATCCTGGAACAGGCGCCGGTTCCGCCAGGGGCCCCGGTCGCCGTGTTGGGGGATGGCAAGCTGGGGCTGCTGATCGCACAGGTGCTCCGCCACCACGGCTGCCAGGTGCTTCACTTCGGGCGGCATCCCGAAAAACTCGCCCTGTCGGAGCGCGCCGGTATCGAAACGGTTGTGGCCCGCTCCAAGCTTCCCCGTGCGGCTTACGATTGGGTGGTGGAGGCGACCGGCTCGCCGCGAGGGTTGCAGCAGGCCATCGCCATGACCCGGCCGCGCGGCACAGTCATCCTTAAGTCGACGGTTCACGGACTGGTGGGGCTGGATACCGCGCCCGTTGTGGTGAATGAGATCACCTTGCTGGGCTCGCGGTGCGGGCGTTTCGAGCCGGCGCTGGACCTGCTCGCCAGCGGCGCGGTGAACGTGCGCGACATGATCTCGGCCCGTTTTCCGCTCGGGGAGGCCCGCCGCGCCTTCGCTCTGGCCGCCCGGAAAGGGGTGTTGAAGGTGCTTCTCGAGAACCGCCCCGGGCCGCGGGGTATAATCGGTACGTGAAGCCCTTCCTGCTTATACCGTTCGTTCTGCTTCTGGCGGGCTGCAATCGAGGCCTCGACACCAAGGAGGCCGTGCGCCAAGGTGTTGTAGACTACCTCTCCGCGCGCTCGAACTTGAACATTTCTTCCATGTCCGTTGACGTAGTGGCCGTGGCCTTCCGCGGAGATGAAGCCGACGCCACGGTCTCCATCCGGCCGAAAGACGGTGACGCCGGATCCGGCATGTCGATGCGCTACACGCTCGAGAAGAAGGGCAACCGCTGGGTGGTGAAGGGCAAGGGTTCGGGGCACGCAGGCTCAGGCGCTGCGATGGGCGGCGGAGGGATGGGAGGAGCAATGCCTCCGGGCCATCCGGCCGTACCGGGCGAACAGAAAAAATGAAACAGGTCGCCGTATTGGGAGGCGGCCCCGCCGGCGCCTTTGCGGCCGAGCAACTCGCCGCGGCGGGTCTCGGCGTTATCCTGCTCGACGAGAAACTCGCCTGGGAAAAGCCTTGCGGCGGGGGGCTCACTTATAAAGCCTACCGGCAGTACCCTTTCCTCATCCACAACTCGACGCCCAAACGCCTCGTCAACCACACCGCGTTGTGGGCTCCCAACGGCGACGTGGCGGACCTGCGGCTGAGTGCTCCCTTGCTGATTTATTCCCGTCTGGATCTGAACCGCATGCTCCTCGAACGGGCCGAACGCGCCGGGGCCCGGATCGAGAAAGCCCGCGTGCTGGAAATGAATCGCAGCGGGTGCGGGTGGCGCCTGCGGACGTCGGCCGGCGCCCTGGATGCGGATTTCTGCGTGGTGGCCACCGGGGCGCGTAACCCCCTGCGCGACGTCGGCACCCGGCTCACGCCCTCCGACACCATGACCGCGCTGGGCTACTACATCGCCGGCGAACAGGAGCGCATCGATATTCAGTTCCTGCCCAACCTGGAAGGTTACATCTGGATCTTCCCGCGCTGCGGGCATCTCTCGGTGGGTATCTGCGGCAAGAACGAGCCGGCTCAAAGCCTGCGCAAGCGCCTCGAGGCGTTTATGGCAGGACGCGGTCTGGAATGGAAGGGCGCTGCTTTCTACAGTCACCTGCTGCCGTCGCTGGAGTGGCCGTCCTGGAAAAGCAACCGCGTGGCCGGCGAGGGCTGGGTAGCGGTGGGCGATGCCGCCGGGCTGGTGGACCCCATCACGGGCGAGGGACTCTATTACGCCATTCGTTCGGCCGATCTCGCCGCCCGCTCCTTGATCTCGGGCGGGACCGGCGCTTCGGATGCGGCGCAGCACTACCGGCGCTCTCTGCGCCGCGACTTCGCCTTGGACCTCGAGTTCGCCTCCCACCTGGCCAAGCGCGTCTTCCTGGGCCGCTTTCTGTTTGCCTCCGTGCCCGCGCGCATGGTACAGTTCACTCGTTTCAGTCCAAAGTTCTCCGCCATCATGCAGGACCTGTTTGCCGGCACCCAGACCTATCGCGGCCTCAAGGACCGCTTGCTGAGCAATCTGAACGGCAGCCTGTTTGAAATCTTCATGAACCTGGGCCTCCGGCGCCTGGTGCCGGATCGGGTCCGGACCTAGCCGGTTGGCTTTCGACATGACTTACTCCAGATCCGAACAGTTGTTCGCGCGAGCTCTCCAGACGATACCCGGAGGCGTCAACTCCCCGGTGCGCGCCTTCCGCAGCGTGGGCGGCCGGCCGCCGTTCATCACCCGCGGCCAGGGCTCGCACATATTCGACGCCGACGGCAACGAATACATCGACTACGTCGGCTCCTGGGGCCCCCTGCTGCTGGGCCACCGCCACCCCGAGATCCTCGCGGCATTGGAGCGGGCTTTATCCATCGGCACCAGTTTCGGCGCTCCGACCGAGCAGGAAATCGAACTTGCCGAGGCCATCCGCGACGCCGTGCCCTCCATGGAAATGGTGCGGCTGGTGAACTCGGGCACCGAGGCCACCATGGCCGCCATCCGGGTGGCCCGCGGCTTTACCTGCCGCGATCTGGTGGTGAAGTTCGAAGGCTGCTATCACGGCCACGTGGATTCGCTGCTCGTGAAGGCCGGCTCCGGGGTGGCCACGCTCGGCATTGCCGACACTCAGGGCGTGCCGCGCGCCTTCACCGATACCACGATCGCCCTGCCGTTTAACGACCCGGCAGCCGTCGAAGAGGCTTTCCGCAAGTACTCCGGGCGGATCGCCGCGGTGATCGTCGAGCCGGTGGTGGGCAACATGGGATGCGTGCCGCCCGCTCCCGGTTTCCTGGAATCCCTGCGCGCCGCCACCCAACGCGACGGCGCCGTGCTGATCTTCGACGAGGTGATGACCGGTTTCCGCGTGGCCTACGGCGGGGCGCAACAACTTTTCGGAATCCGTCCCGACATGACCACACTCGGCAAGGTGATCGGGGGCGGGCTCCCGGTGGGCGCCTATGGCGGGCGTGCCGAGATCATGAAAATGGTGGCGCCGCTCGGTCCGGTCTACCAGGCCGGCACCTTATCCGGCAACCCCCTCGCTGTGGCCGCCGGACTCGCGATGCTGCGGCATTTGAAGGCCCATCCGGAGATCTACGCCAGCCTGGAAATCAAAGGCGCCCAACTGGCTGCGGCCGCTCCCAAGGGGGTCACCGTGAACCGGGCCGGCTCCATGTTCACCTTCTTCTTCAACGCCGGCCGGGTGACGGATTATGAGTCGGCCCGGCGCTCCGACACCGCCCGCTTCGCGGGCTTCTTCCGCCACATGCTCGAGCGCGGCGTCTACCTGCCGCCCTCACAATTCGAAGCGGCCTTTATCTCGGCGGCCCACACCCCGGAAGACATTGCGCGGACGGCGGATGCATTGCGCGCCTATTGACTACTTCCTGGCCAGCCAGGCCAAGAAGAGCCCGTCCGGGGTTACGTCTTCCCAATACGAGATATAGCGGCTGGACACCTCCCGGCAGTGTCTCTTGAGCAAGCGCTCCAGTTCCCGCCGCCCGAACCATTTCTCCCAGGGCGGAGTCTCCAGCCGGCCGAATTGCCGGGCATTCTTGTCGATGATCACCAGCCGCCCGCCGGGCTTCAGCACGCGGCATAGCTCGCTGACGGCGGTGTCGATCTCAACGGCGTGTTCCAGGGATTCGGTCGCGTACACGGCGTCGAAGCAGCCGCCGGGGAAGGGAAGTTCGGTCAGCGTTCCCCCCACCGCCCGAATCTCCCGAGGTACGAAGCGGAGCATCGCCTCGGAAATGTCCAGGCCGCACAACTCGGCCGCCGGATACCGGTCCTTCAGAATGCGCGCAAAACGGCCCTTGCCGCACCCGGCATCGAGCACGCGCCTGCCCGCCAGGTCGCCGAAGTATTCGAGGATGAGCTGAACGTGATAGATCCGGGGGTCGATGGTGGAGGGGAAGTGCTCTTCGTCGCCCGAGGAGGCGTCGAACGAGCGGCGGATCCGCTCCCGCAGATCCGCCGTCAGCCGCGGCTTGTTTCGAAAAAGACCGAAAACCCCCCGCACGGATCTTACGCCCGGGTGAGGAAGATCGGCAGGCCCTTCTTGTTCGAATAATTCGGCCGGTACCGCTCCGTGTTGTACATCGAGGCGACGTCCACCTTGCGCGGGCCAAGCTTGGGATCGGGGATCGGCGCCGTCGCATAGCAGCCGTCGGAAATAGCCATCATGACCCCGCTCTCGCCGTTCTGGATCGAGTCCACAGCCATGGAGGCAAACGTCGTGGCGATCATCTTGTCCACCGCATCCGGGCTGCCGCCTCGCAGGTCGTAGGTCAAGTCGCTGACAATCGTTTCCTCGCCGGTGCGGGCCTTGATCTCGTCGCTCAGGTCGTCGCCCACGCTCGCCTTCTTGCGGTGGCCGAAGGCGTCGGCCTCACCGTACTCGCGGATCTGGTAGCCCTCCCATTGCGCCCCCTCCGAGAGCACTACCAGCGCGTAATTGCTCGGGTTGTTGCGCTTGTCGGTCAGCAGCAGATCGATGAGTTTCTCCAGGTTGAAGCGGTACTCCGGAATGCAGCAGCGCATCGAAGTCACGTAAGCCGTGTAGAGCGCCGTGTATCCGGCGTCGCGCCCGAAGATCCGGAAGATGCCGATGCGCTCGTGCGAACCCACCGTGGTCCTCTGCCGCTCGACGGCTTCGGTGGCGCGCGTGATGGCGGTCGAGAAACCGATGCAATACTCGGTGTTGCGAACGTCGTTGTCCATCGTCTTCGGGATGGCGATGGTCTTGACGCCCTCCTGGTCCAGACGGGCGGCGTAACTGAGCGTGTCGTCGCCGCCGATGGCCACCAGGTAGTCGAGCCTCAGCGCTTCGATGTTTCTCAAAACCTGCGAGGTCACGTCAAAAACCGTGACGCCTTTGGATTCCTTTTTCGGGAATTCGTGTCCCGCAAGAAAATCCGGAAGCTTCTTCATCTTCGAGGGATTGGTGCGGGAACTGTGCAGAAAGGTGCCGCCGGTCCGGTCGATAGTCCGGGTGTTGGCGCGATTCAGCGGCAGGATGTAGCGCTCCTTGCTGGCCGGATCCTCCAGGTTCACGTGGGTCAGTCCTTCCCAGCCGCGGCGGATGCCGATGACTTCACAGCCGATCTCACTGCCGCGGTAAACGACACTCTTAATCACCGCATTCAGTCCGGGAACATCCCCGCCGCCGGTCAGGATGCCGATACGCTTATTTGCCATGCATTCTCCTTGTGAGTCTGGGACAGGCGTCTCGTCCGGCTTCAGAGGCTGCGAAACCGGCGAGCGCCCCTTAGGGGTTCGAAGCTTTAATTATAGAAGTTCGCGTGCCCTCGCGCACTCTCCGGGCCGTGCTATAACGGTCTATGATCCCCACGGAAACCGCCATCCTGAGCCTCGACGTTGGCACTTCCTCGGTCCGCACCCTGCTGTTTGACGGCCGCGCCCGGCAGATCGAGGGGTTCGGCGCACAGATTCCTTACCGCGTTCTTACCACTCCGGACGGCGGCGTGGAGGTAGACGCCGATGAACTGGCCGGGCTTTCCGCAGAGAGCCTCACCCAGATCCACAACCAGATGCAAGCCTCCGGCATCCGCCCGTCAGCCGTGGCCTTCTGCACTTTCTGGCACAACGTGCTGGGCGTGCGCGCCGATGGATCCGCCGCCACGCCCATCATTCATCTGTTCGACACCCGCAGCGCCGGCGCCGCGCGCGCCCTGGCCCAGCGCATCGACGCCCGCCAGCAGCACTCCCGCACCGGCTGCGTGCTGCACCCCAGCTATTTGCCCGCCAAGCTGCTCTGGCTGTCGGAGACCCATGCCGGGGCTTTTCGCGCCTCCGCGCGCTGGATGTCCTTCGGGGAGTACTTCTACTGGAAGCTGTTCGGCCGCTGGGTTGCGTCGACCTCGATGGCCTCCGGAACCGGCCTGTGGAATCAGAACGCGAACGACTACGACGACGGCATCCTGAGCGTGCTGCCCATCAGCCGCGAACAACTCGCTCCGGCAGCGGACATGGATCAACCGCTTTGCAGTCTGCGGGCCGAATATCGCTCCCGGTGGCCGGCTTTCGACGGGGTTCCCTGGTTCCCGGCGCTCGGTGACGGGGCCTGCAACAACATCGGGAGCGGCTGTATCACGCCCGACCGTTTCGCGCTCATGGTGGGCACCAGTGGGGCCATGCGCGGGGTCACCGAAGCGCCGCGCATGGAGATTCCCGAGGGGCTGTGGTGCTACCGCGTGGACCGCAAGCGCTTTGTGCTGGGCGGCGCGCTTTCCAACGGCGGCGAGGTCTTTGCCTGGATGAAGCGCACCCTGATCCTGCCTCCGGATGAGGAAATCGAAGCCGAACTGGCCAGCCTGGCGCCCGGCGCTCATGGCCTCACGGTGATGCCGTTGTTTGCCGGCGAGCGCTCCACAAAATGGCGCGGGGACGCACGCGCGGCTATCACCGGCATGAGCCTGCACACACGTCCGATCGACATCCTGCGCGCTTCGCTCGAAGCCGTCGCCCTCCGCTTCCGCAACCTGTACGACATTATGGTGGACCGTCTCGGCGAACCTCGCGAAGTGGTGGCCACCGGCGGCGCGCTGCTGCGTTCCCCGGCCTGGACTCAGATGATGGCCGACGCCCTGGGGCGCCCCGTGGTGGCGTGTCTTGAAAAGGAGGCCTCCAGCCGCGGGGCCGTCCTGCTGGCCCTTGAGCGCATCGGCGCCATCGGGCACATTCGCGAATTGCCCGCCGAGACGGGCCAGGTCTTCGAGCCTGTGCCCGAGCACCGGCAGATATACGAAGATCAGCTCCGGCGCCAGCGCCGGCTATACACCAAGCTATTCGAGGAGTCCTGACCTCCCGTGTCTCCAACCGTTCACGAACTCGCCTCCAGGATCAAGCTGCTGCTCATGGACGTTGACGGCGTCCTCACCGACGGCAGGCTGTATTGGATCCCCGGCGCCTCCGGCCAGATGGTCGAAACCAAGGGATTCGACTCCCAGGATGGAATCGCCTTGCAGTGGCTCCGCTGGCAGGGCATCAAGACCGGTGTCATCAGCGGCCGCGACTCGCCCGCCACGGCCGAGCGCGCCGCGCAGTGCAAGATGGCCTATGTCTACCAGGGCCATATCGAGAAGATTCCTATTCTCGAAGAGATCATGCGCGACGCCGGCGTGGACCGGAGCGAAGTGGCCTATATCGGCGACGACCTTACCGACCTGGTGGTGATGCACCGGGTCGGCTTCGCCATCGCCACCGCCAACGCCCGCCCCGAAGTCAAGCGCGACGCGCACTATGTCACCGAGTGCGCCGGAGGCAATGGCGCCGTCCGGGAAGTCACCGAACTCATCCTGAAAGCCCAGGGCCGCTGGGGACAAATCCTGAGCAAGTACGAGGCCGCTACCTAATATATGACGCATCGCCCGGCTGGAACAGCTAAGCTGGTACTCTGGGCGCCGTGCCGATCGATCTCTCGGAATTCGACTATCAACTGCCTGACGAACTGATTGCGCAGGCTCCGCTCGCCGACCGCGCGGCTTCTCGCATGCTCGTGCTCCACCGGGGGGAGCAGCGTTGGGAGGACCGGACCTTTCGCGATTTCCCCCGCTTTCTTGCGGCCGGCGATTGCCTGGTGCTGAACGATTCGAGAGTGTTTCCCGCGCGCCTTTACGGGCATCGCGCCGGCGTTTACTCCCTGCCCGTCGGCAAGAACAACCCGAAGCGCCGCGAAAACCTGAGCGGCCGCGTCGAGGTGCTGCTGATCCGCCCGCGGGGCGAGGCGGGCGACGAGTGGGAATGCCTCGTGCATCCCGGCCGCAAGATGCGCACCGGCGAGCGCATCCGCTTCGAGGGCGGGCTCGAAGCCGAGATCGCCGGCCGGGGCCAGTACGGCCAGCGCACCGTCCGCTTCCTTGCCGCCGGCGACCTGTTCGAGCAGTTCGAGAAGATCGGGCACGTGCCTCTTCCTCCCTACATCCGGCGCCCGGACCAGCCCGCGGACCGCGAACGCTATCAGACGGTCTACGCCCGGGAGCGCGGCTCGTCGGCCGCGCCCACGGCCGGCCTGCACTTCACCCCCCAAATCCTGGAGGAATGCCGCGCTGCGGGCGCTGAACTTGCTTATGTCACCTTGCACGTGGGTCTCGGCACCTTTCAGCCCGTACGCGAAGAACAGTTAGCCGGCGGGCGTTTGCATGAGGAGTTCTATCGCATTACCGAAGAGAACGCCGCGAAAATGCGCGCGGCCCGCCGCCTGGTGGCCGTCGGGACTACCGCCGTGCGGACCATCGAAACCGCCGGACTCCAGCCGGGTTCGGGAGACACCAGCCTCTTCATCACGCCTGGTTTTCAGTTCCGCCACACCGGCGCCCTGCTCACCAATTTTCACCTGCCTCGCACCAGCCTGCTTATGCTGGTGTGCGCTTTCGCGGGCGCCGAATTCGTCCTCGCCGCCTACCGCCATGCCGTACGGGAAAAGTACCGTTTTTACTCGTATGGCGATTGTATGCTGATCCTTTAGGCTCTCTATGGAGTGGCATCTCATCCGCGAGCCCGGCGATCCGGAACTTGACCGGCTGGCCGAGCGCTTTCACCTCCATCCCCTGCACGTGGAAGATTGCCGGCACCGCGGCCAGACCGCCAAGGTGGAGGAAAACCACACCTATCTATTCGTGGTGCTCAAGCCGGTGGCGGTGAATGCCGGCGGTTCGCTCGATATCGACGATCTGGACCTCTTCGTGGGCGCGGATTTCCTGATTACGGTCCAGGAAAGCGGCAACCCGCAGGTGGCGCGGCTGCTGGATCAGATCCACGCCGCCTGCGGTGATCTGCGGCCGGATCAGGTGCTCTACCGGGTCGCCGACGGGGTGGTGGACTCCTACCTCCCGATCATCGAGCACTTCAACGATGCGATCGATACGCTCGAAGACGAGGTGCTCGAAAAGCCGGCTCCGGAAGCCCTCTCGCGCATCTTTGAAACCAAGCGGGCGCTCATCGAGTTGCGCCGCGTGCTGGCTAACATGCGCGACGTGTCGGCGCACTTGCAGCGTACCGAAAGCAATCTGATCGGCCGCGACCTCTGGCCTTTTCTCCGCGACCTCTACGACCACCTGGCGCGCAATCTGGACATGGTCGAGATGCAACGCGACCTGCTCACCGGCGCGCTCGACATTTATCTTTCCAGCGTCGCCAACCGCACCAACCAGGTGATGAAAGCTCTGACCGTCCTGAGCACCATCGCCCTTCCGATTCTGCTGATTTCAAGCGTCTACGGGATGAACATCCATGGACTGCCCTGGATTGACTCGCCTTACGGAGCCGTGATCACGGCCGGCATGATGGCGGCGATCACCGTCGTGCTACTGCTGATCCTGCGCCGGTTCCGCTGGTTCTGAGGCCCGGATCCCGATCCAGGAGTACATGCGCCCGGCGCGCTCGCGCTCCCGCCGCCAGGAGTAAAATTCGCCGCCGCAGCACCGGGTGCACAACGCTGCGGTATAGATCCGCCCCGCGGGTACGCCCGCAGCGATCAACTGGCGCCGGTTCGCCTCCCCCAGGTCAATCTTCGTCCGCCGGTCCAGGTCCGTCCGTTCCGGGAACAATTCCCGGAACTCGATCGCCACCTCCGGGCCGACCTCGTAGCAGCACGGGCCAATCGCCGGGCCCATCGCCACCAGGACATCGGCCGGGTCGGATCCCATGGCCCGCAAAGTCTTCGGCGCGATTTGCCGCACCGCGCCGCGCCACCCGGAATGGATTGCGGCCACCCGCCGGCGGCGGACATCGGCAATCAGAATGGGCAGGCAGTCGGCGGTCTTCACCGCCACCAGGGTTCCCGGCGTCTCCGCGATCAGCGCGTCGCCCTCGCCGATGATTCCGGAGCGGCCGCCGGCGCGAATCGCGATGTCCGAATGCACCTGGCGCAGCGTGGTCAGATTGGCGGGAAGGGAAGAGTGCCGCGTGCCGAAGCCATGTTCCAGCCAGCCCAGACGCTCCAGGGCTTCGGCGCGGTATACGCTGCTCGAGTCCTTGTGAAACACTATGCGGCCGGATTGTTGATCTGGGCGATGCGGACCTGCTTCTTGAACTCCTCCAGCATCGATTCGTCCAGCCTCACTTCGGTGGGCCGCTTCACCAGGGTGCTCATCTGGTCGATCTTGTCTTGCAGCTTCAGCAGACCGTAGAACAGGTTCTCCGGACGCGGCGGGCAGCCTGTAATGTAAACGTCCACCGGGACGATCTTGTCCACCCCTTGCAGCACGGCGTAGGTGTTGAACGGACCGCCAACGCTCGAACAGGCGCCCATCGAGATGCACCACTTCGGGTCGGGCATCTGGTCCCAGATGCGCTTCAGCACCGGAGCCATCTTCAGCGTCACCGTGCCGGCCACAATCATAAGGTCCGACTGCCGCGGGCTGGGCCGGAAGACCTCGGCGCCGTAACGCGCAATGTCGAACCGCGCCGTCGAGGCGGTGATCATCTCGATGGCGCAGCAGGCCAGCCCGAAGGTGAGAGGCCAAAGCGAAGACTTCCGCGCCCAATTGAACACCACATCCACCGAAGTGGTGATGAAGTTCTTCTCAAAGCGGTTCTCGATAAGCAGAGACATGGAGACCTTCCCTCATTATAGTGGAACCGGCGCGGCGTGCCGCCCGCCTCCGGTCTGCGTTACACTGCGGATTCTGGACAGCCACTCATGGATTTCAGGGCTCCCGTTCAATGCTGGCCGGGGGGATTCGCGTTTTGAGAGCACCAACCGGAGGGTTCCTTTGAACTTGCGCTCCCGCATCTACTTGCTGGGCGGTCTTGCGCTTTGGGCGGTCCCCGCCGCCGCCCAGCCTGCTCCGGGCACTCTGGGGCTGGAGGATTGTGTTCGTCTGGCCCGGTCGGCGCAGTCGAGTGTCACCATCGCCCGGCAGCAGCTCGAAATCGCCCGCTACGGCGTCGTCCAGGCCAAGGCCGATTTTTTCCCCCAGGCATCGCTGGGCAGTACCTTTACTTACAACAGCCCGCTGCACGCGGACCGGAGCACGTTCAGCTACGTCAGCTTGAACGGCATTCGCGAGTATTCCTCGCTGGCGGGTATCGGTCTGGAATTGGATACCTCCGGGCGCCTGCGGGCTCAACTGGCGCGCGCCCGGGCCGACCGGGAGGCTGCGGCGGCGGGCGCGGCCTTGAGCGAGCGCGATCTGCGGCGCGCTGTGGCGGCTTCCTACTACCGGGTGCTGCTTGCCCGCCGGCTCGTGCAGGTGACCCGGGACAATCTTGCCGAAGCCCGCAGTTTCGAACAGCGCAGCCGGCTGCTGGCCCGCAACGGCGAGGCGGCGGAAGCCGACGTAGTAAAGGCCGCCGCCCAGGTAGCATTCTTTGAGCAGGCGGTGAACGCCGCGGAGCTGGACGCCAGGCTGGCGAACCATGAACTGGCCTCCTTCTGGACCACCGACGTGGAAGCCGTCCTGCCACTCGACGACATCCTGGCGCGCCCCGTTCCGGCGCCTCCGGCACCGGCGCCTCCTGGAGCGCCGTACCTGCGCCGCCCGGAATTCCGGCTCCTGGAGGCTCAGCGCCGCGGATTTCAGGCCGACGCCCGGCGCGCCCGCGCCGCGCTGCTGCCGCAATTAAGCCTCGTGGCCCAGTATGGCCTCGATTCGACACGCGTCACCCTGGCGGACCGGGGATACGCCAGTTTCCTGCACCTGAACGTTCCGGTGTTTGACTGGTTTCGCGCGCGCAGCGCCGCCCGCCAGTTCGATTTGCAGGCGCGGCAGGCCGCCGTCAACCGCGACATCGCGGAACGGGTCTTCTCGCGGGAGTACCGCGACGCCCTGGCCCGCGTGGAACTGCTGTATTCGCAGATTGCCATCGCCGAAAGGCAGGTCAGGCTCTCGGAAGACAATCTGCGCCTTAGCCGTGTGCGTTACGAAGGCGGCGAGGGCGCCGCCCTGGATGTGGTGGCCGCCCAGAGCCAGGTAGCCCAGGCGCGCGCGAACTTTTTCTCGGCCGAAGTGAACTACCTCAATGCCCGGGTGGATCTGGAGGTTACGGCAGGACGATGAGATACCTTTCTTTGGCGCTTTTGCTAGGCCTGGCCGGCTGTGGCCACCGGGAGGATCAGGCGCCCAAGCCCGTCGTGGCTGTCCGAATTGCCCGGGCCGAAGTATCCCCGCTCGAGATTTCCGTGCGCGCCCCGGCCACCGTCTTTCCCAGGGAGCAGGCCAACGTCTCGGCCCGCATCACCGCGCCCATCCGCGAATTGAAGGTGCGCAAAGGCGACTCCGTCACTGCCGGGCAGTTGCTGGCGGTTCTCGAAAACCGCGACATCCTGGCCCAGCAACAGGAGGCCCGCGCCGCGCTGGTTGACGCCCAGGCGACCTTGCAGAAGGTCCGCGCCGGCACCTTGCCGGCGGACATCGAACGGGCGCGCGGCCAGGTCCAGACTTCCGAGGCGGCTCTCAACCAGGCCCAGAAAGTCTACGACCGCCGCAGCGAGCTCTTCAAACAGGGCGCTATCCCCGGCCGCGACCTGCTGACCAGCCAGACTGAGCTCGCCCAGGCCAGGGTCAACTACGAGGTGGCGCGGAAATCGCTCCAGTTGTTGCAACAGCAATCCGGCGAGAACGACGTGCGCATTGCCGAGAGCCGCGTCGAACAGGCCAAGGCGCGGCTTGCCGGGGCCGCTGCCCAGATGCAGTTCACCGAGCTCCGCAGCCCCTTCTCCGGCGTCATTACCGAGCAGTTCGCGTACCCCGGCGACATGGCCAAGCCCGATGCTCCGGTCTTCACCGTGATGGACCTTTCCGTTGCCGTGGCGCGCGCCCAGGTGCCGGAGACCCAGGCGATGTCCATCCGGGCCGGCCAGGCGTGCTCGTTTGCCGCCTCCGATGCGGCAATTGGCGAATCGGCGGGCCGCGTGACCGTGGTGAACAAAGCCGTCGATCCCGCCCGGAGAACCGTCGAAGTCTGGTGTGAAATGCCGAACCCCGGCTTTAGACTTCGCGCCGCCACCTTCGGCGCCGTCAGGGTCGTCACCGGCAAAGTCCCGGACGCCGTGGTGGTGCCGGTCGCGGCTGTCCAGTTCGAAGAAGGAACCCAGAAGGGCTTTGTGTACGTGGTGGATGCAAAGCAGGCCGCCCGCCGGATCGGCGTCGAGACCGGCGTTCCGGATAGCGGGCGCGTGCGCGTGCTCACCGGAATTCGCGCCGGAGACCGGGTCATTGTCGAGGGCGCTTACGGGCTGCCGGACGGCGCCGCCGTGCAAATCATGGAGGGCGGCAAATGAGGACCACCCGGCTGGCCGAATTCGTCGAGGCTCACGGCCGGGCCATTGTCCTGATCGTTCTGAGTTTCGCCCTGGCCGGCGCGCTGTTCATCTTCCGGTTGCCCATCTCCATTTTTCCGCAGACCGACTTCCCGCGCATCGTCATCCTGGTGGACAACGGCATCACTCCTCCTGACCTCCAGATGCTCACGGTGACGCGCCCGATTGAAGAGGCCATCCGCCTGGTCCCCGGCATTACCAATGTCCGGTCTGTGACCGCCCGCGGCTCCACGGAGATCAGCGTATTTTTCCGCTGGGACGTGGACATCCTCAACGCCCTGCACCTGGTGCAGGGCCGCATCTCTCAGATTACGCCGGCCCTGCCCAGCGAGGCGCGCTTCTACATCAACCGGCTCACCTTTTCCGTCTTTCCCATGATCGGCTTCAGCATCACCTCGCCGACCCGGACGCCGGCCGATCTCTGGGAACTGGCCTACTACAAGCTGGCGCCGCGCCTGTACCGTCTCCCCGGCGTGGCCGAAACGCGCATCGTCGGCGGGCGCCCGCCTGAGTACCACGTCCTGGTGGACCCTGAAAAGCTGAACGCCTACGGCATGCCACTGACCCGCGTGGCCGACGCCATTCGCAACAGCAACGTCATCAACCCCTCCGGCATGGTGCAGGAGAACTATCACCTGTACCTGACCACCGTCACCGGCCTGCTCCGCGAAAAGGAGCAAATCGCGGACACCGTGGTGGACGTGGTCAAGGGCACCCCGGTCACCATCGCCGATCTGGCGACCGTCGTCAAAAGCGAGAAGCCCGTCTACAATATCGTCACCGCCAACGGCCGCCCGGCGGTGCTGGTCAACGTGCTCCAACAGCCCGATGGAAACGCCGTCGCCATTGCCGGCGCCGTCAACCGCGAACTCAACGACATTCGCCGGACTCTGCCGCCCGATATCGACCTCTCCATTTTTTATGACCAGTCCATTCTGGTTCGAGACTCCATCTCGGGCGTCGCCGAAAGCATTCTCATCGGTTTGGGCCTCTCCGTCCTGGTGCTGGTCGGTTTCCTGAAGAACTGGCGCACCACCCTGATCGCCGCCGTGGTGATCCCCATCGCCACGCTAATCGCCATCGTCTTCATGGATCTGTTCCATATGAGTTTCAACCTGATGACCCTGGGCGGCCTGGCCGCGTGCATCGGCGTGGTGATCGACGACGCCATCGTCATGGTCGAGAACATCATGGTCCATCTGTCGATGGGCCAGACTCCGGCTGAAGCGGCCAAGAGCGCCGTGACCGAGCTGACGCCGGCGCTGATCGGCTCCACGCTCACTCCCATCGTGGTCTTCGTTCCCCTGGTTTTTCTCGGCGGCATCACCGCGGTGTTCTTCCGCGCGCTTGCCATGACCATGGTCACCGCACTGCTGGCGTCGCTGTTCCTGGCCATCTTCTTCACCCCGGTTCTGGCCCGGATGCTCATGCGGCGCAGGAGCGCCGCGGCTGAAACGGACGCCGAACGGGCCGAACAGGCCGGCGAAGGCCGCATCCTCCGCTGGCTCACCAGCCGCTATGAGCTGGCGCTCGGATGGGCCCTCGGACGTCCCAAGACCATCCTGGCCGCCGCGTTCGTCATCCTGGCCGTTTCCGTGGGGGTCTACTACCAGCTTGGCAGCGGCTTCCTTCCGGAAATGGATGAAGGCGCTTTTGTGCTCGACTACATCATGCCTCCGGGCACCTCTTTGCAGGAGTCCAACCGCGTGCTGCTGCACATCGAGCAATACCTGCGCCAGACCCCCGAGATTGAAAGCTACTCCCGCCGCACCGGCGCGCGGCTGGCGCTGGCCATTGCCGAACCCAACACCGGCGATTTTCTGATCAAGCTGAAGAAAGACCGCGCGCGCAGCCTCGACGAGGTCACCGCGGAGCTGCGCCGCAAGATCACCACCACGGAGCCGGCCATCGAGGTTGAGTTTCCCCACATTCTCGAAGATCTCGTCGGCGATCTGGCCTGGTCGCCGCAGCCCATCGAGATCAAGATTTATCACGACGACCCCAAGGTCTTCCAGGAAGTGGCCCGCCGGGTCGAAGCCTGGCTTCCCAAGGTCAGAGGCGTGGTGGATATCGTCAACCGGACCGTGGTTATCGGTCCGGCGGTGAATTTCCGGGTTGACCCTCAAAAGGCCATGCGGGCCGGTTTCGGGGTCCGCGACGTGGCCGGAATGCAGGCGGCCATGCTCGACGGCGAACTGGCCTCCAACATGATCCGCGGCGACCGGCTCATCGGCATCCGCGTGCGCTATCCGGCCCGGTACCGCGACTCCAGCGCGAAGCTGAGCGGTCTGCTCCTCACCGCGCCCAACGGCAATACCGTGCCCATGTCCAGCATCTCCCATATCGAGATGGATGAGGGCCAGACGGAGATCCGCCGCGAGAATTTGCGCGATCTCTCCGCGGTCACCGCCCGGTTGGAAGGGCGCGATCTCGGCTCCGCCATGCAGGAGATCCAGCAGAGGCTGTTTCAGGAAGTGCCCATGCCGCCGGGCGTCGAGATCGAATTCGGCGGTCTCTACCAGGTGCAGCGCGAATCTTTCCTGGGTCTCACCCAGGTGCTGTTCGGCTCCATCCTGCTGATCTTCATCATCCTGGTCTTCGAGTTCCGTTCGTTCTCCCACCCCATCGCCATCCTGGCCGCCACCATTCTTTGCGGCTCCGGGGCGCTGGCGGCGTTGTACGTCACCGGCACCACCCTGAACATCTCGTCATTCATGGGAGCCATCATGGTGGTGGGCATTGTTCACAAGAACGGAATTTTGATGCTGGATGCGGAAAAACACTTTACCGGTCTGGGGTACGATCTGCGGGACGCCATCTTCCACGCCGGGCGGCGCCGTTTGCGTCCCATCCTGATGACCGCGCTGGCCACCATCTTCGGCATGCTGCCGCTGGCCTGGGGAGTCGGTTCCGGAGCTCAGATGTTGCAGCCGCTCGCCATTGCGGTGATTGGGGGAGTGACCGTTTCGATGGTTCTCTCGCTGCTGGTCACTCCCGTCCTGTTCTTCCTGCTTCGGAACCGGGGTCTGTGACCGGGTATTACTTGCCGGCGCGGAAGCGCTTCTCGACTTCCTGCCAGTTCACCACGTTCCACCAGGCCGAGACGTAGTCGGCCCGCCGGTTCTGATACTTCAGATAGTAAGCGTGCTCCCACACGTCCAGGCCCATCACGGGGTACTTGCCCTCCATGATCGGGCTGTCCTGGTTGGCCGTCGAGTACACGTCCAGCTTGCCGCCGGGGCTCTTCACCAGCCAGGCCCAGCCGGAGCCGAAACGGGTCATCGCGGCCTGGTCGAAGACCTCGCGGAACTTCTCAAAGCTGCCAAAGGTCGCCGTGATGGCTTCCGCGACCTGGCCAACCGGCTTGCCGCCGGCGGGTTGGGGCGCCATCAGCAGCCAGAACATGCTGTGGTTGGCGTGCCCGCCGCCGTTGTTGCGCACGGCGGTGCGGATGTTCTCCGGCACTGCGGCGCAGTTGTTGGCCAGCAGTTCCTCCAGGCTCCGGTTGCTCAGGCCGGGGGCCGACTCCAGGGCCTTGTTCACGTTGGCCACGTAAGCGGCGTGATGCTTGCCGTGGTGGATCTCCATGGTTCTCGCGTCGATGTAGGGCTCGAGCGCATCGAAGGCGTACGGTAAAGGCGGTAATGTAAACGGCATCCTCGCGTCTTCTCCTCTTGTAGTTTGATTGCAGCGGCGCGCCCGGCTGCGCGCGCCTCTTTGTATGTCCCTTATCTTGATGCGGAAGGGCCCGGGGAAGATTCCGGTTTGCGCTACCCGCCGGCTTTCTCAAAAGCGTTGGCCAGGCGGAACATGGTGGCCTCGTCGAAATGGCGGGTCAGGATCTGCATTCCCACCGGCAGCCCCTGGGCGGTCTTCCCGCACGGAACGCTCATGCAGGGGATGCCGGCCAGGCTGCCTGTGATGGTGTAGACGTCGGAGAGGTACATCTGGAGCGGATCGTCGAGCTTTTCGCCGAGTTTGAAGGCTGGGAACGGGGATACCGGCGCCACCACGGCGTCGACCTCGGTGAAGGCGCGCGCGAAATCCTGGGCGATGAGCGCGCGCACGCGTTGCGCTTTCAGATAGTAAGCGTCGTAGTAACCGTGGCTGAGCACGTAGGTGCCGAGCATGATGCGGCGCTTGCACTCGGCCCCGAAGCCTTCCCCGCGTGTGTTGCGGTACATATCGCTCAGGGTTTCGCTCGCGCGGCTGCGGATGGTGTAGCGCACGCCGTCGTAGCGCGCCAGGTTCGAGCTGGCCTCCGCGGTGGCGATGATGTAGTAACAGGGAATCGCCCAGTCCGTCGAGGGCAGGCTGATGTCCCGCACCAGGCAGCCGAGTTGCCGGAACACTTCGATGCCGCGCTCGATCAGGTCGCCGGTTTCGCTGGCCAGGTCCTTGAAGTACTCGCGCGGCACGCCGAGTCTCAGGCCCCTCACCTGGCCGTCGAGCAGCGCGGGATAGTCCGGCACCGGGGCCTCGGCGGAGGTGGAATCCAGCGGATCGCGGCCTGCAATCGCCTTCAGCACCACGGCCGTATCGCGCACCGTTCTTCCGAATGGTCCAATGTGGTCAAGCGAACTGGCAAACGCCACCAGGCCGTAGCGCGAGACCCGCCCGTAGGTCGGCGTAACGCCGGCTACGCCGCAAAAGGAAGCCGGCTGGCGAATCGAGCCGCCCGTGTCCGAGCCCAGCGCCACCACGGCAGTGCCCTGGGCGGTGGCCGCCGCCGAGCCTCCGCTTGAGCCGCCCGGCACGCGCTCCGGGTCCACCGGATTGCGGACCGGACCGAAGGCCGAGTTCTCGGTCGAGGATCCCATGGCGAATTCGTCGCAGTTGGTCTTCCCGATAATCACCCCGCCGGCCCGTTCCAGGCGGATCACCGCAGTCGCGTCGTAGGGAGGTACGTAGTTGGCCAGGAGTCTCGAAGCGCAGGTGGTGCGAACGCCTTTGGTGATAATGACGTCTTTGACCGCCACCGGCACTCCCGCCAGCTCCCCGGGGTCTTCCCCGCGGGCCAGCTTCGCATCCACAGCCGCCGCGGCGGCCAGGGCCCGCTCCGGACAGAAATGCAGATAGGCGTTGGTCTTTGCGTTTTCCGCCTCGGCCAGGCGGAGGGTCTCCCGCGCCAGCTCCGTGGCGCTGAACTCGCCTTTGCGTAAACCCTGCTGGACGCGGTCGATGGTGAGGGAGGGGATATCCATGGATTCTCGCGGCTACCGTTCAATCACCTTGGGAACTTTGAAGTAACCCGCCCCCGGCTGAGGCGCATTGGCCAGCGCGGCGTCGTTGCCAATCGGCGGCAGTTCGCGGTCCTCGCGCAAGGTGGCGGTCTCTTCGGCCTCGTAGAGCACCTGCGCCATGGGCGCCACGTTGCTGGTGTCCACCTCATTGAGCTTGTCCACGTGGGTCAGAATCTCGTCCAGGTCCGCCTGAAACTTGCGCACCTCCTCGTCGCTCAAACTCAGGTTGGCCAGATCGGCCACGTAGCGCACTTCCTGTTCGGTGATCTTCACGCCATCGCCTTCTTGCGCGCCGCCCGGTAGATGCCGCGCATCACCGGGTCGGCGATGCGCTCGGCTTCATCGTTGCGCTCGAACTCCCCGCTGCTGCTCGCGGCCCGCTGCATCTCGCGCCGCGGCGTCCCTACGCGGAACTCGAGATCTTCCACCAAGGTCCGGCCCAGCACATCATTGAACCGCGTCCGGATCTGAAGGCTCATCCCGGCGAGCTGGCGCATCCACGTCGCATCTTCGGTCTCCACCACCAGCCGCGTGCCGATGAGCCGGAAGACGCGTGTGTGGGCGGCGACGATTTTGCCTACCGCGATCGGCCAGGCCGCGCGCGCAAGAGCCTCCGGCGCGACCGAATCGGAAGGTAGCCGCAGTTTTCCAAGCAATCTGCTGGCGCGCTCCATGGGGATTGAACGATCAATTGTAGCACGCGATTTCACCCCTGCCGGGATACCATGCGAAGTATGCTTGTGCTCGCCTCCCGTTCGCCGCGCCGCCGTGAGATTCTCCGCAATGCGGGCATCCCTTTTGTGGTCCGTCCGCCCGAGCCGGTCGATGAAACGCCGCTTCCCGGCGAATCCCCGCGCGACTATGTGCTTCGCCTTGCGCTGGCCAAGGCTCGGGCAACGCCGGCCGGGCGCGGCGAGATTATCCTCGCCGCCGATACGGCGGTGGTCGCCGGCCGGGAAATTCTCGGCAAACCCGCCGGTGCCGCCGATGCCTTCCGCATGCTGCGGCTGCTCAGCGGCCGGCGTCATGAGGTGATCACCGGCATCTGCCTGCTCGCCGGAGACCCGGTACTGGATACCTCCGTCACCCGGGTATGGTTCGCTCCTCTTTCCGAGGAGGAGATCCGCGCCTATGTCGAGAGCGGTGAGCCTATGGACAAAGCCGGCGCCTATGCGATTCAGGGGCTGGCCTCAAAGTTTATCCCCCGCATCGCGGGCTGCTACTTCAATGTGGTAGGGTTGCCCCTGGCCCTCGTCTATCAACACCTGGGGTCTCTTCGCGGAAAAGTCTGAAAGGTCCGGCGGGCGGGTGGGTCCGGCCGCCGCGGTACACTGCAAGAGATGGGAGCGAAGCTGGCGCCGGCTCACGACGGAATCTCGATCCACGACCTGGCTCAGCGGCGCGGGGTGCGCGAAGCTTTGCAGTGGTTCACCCGCGAGAAGCAGTGGATCAATGAGCAGCACCTGGAACTGTGCCGGGTTCCCGCGCCCACCTTCCTGGAGCACGAACGGGCCGAGTGGATGGCCGCCCGCCTGCGCGGCTTCGGCTGCCAGGTTGGCATCGATCGGGGCGGCAATGTGATCGCCTTTCCCTGGGGTGACTCGGGGAATCCGCTGGTGGCTCTGACCGCCCATCTGGACACGGTCTTCGCTCCCAAGAGCAAGGAGGAGATCGCGGTCGGGCCGGACGGCAGACTCTGCGGTCCCGGGGTTTCCGATAACGGCGCGGGTCTGGCCGCGCTGCTGGCGGTCGCCCGGGCCGCCACGGCCTGTCCCCAACCGGGCGAGCGCCGGCTGGAACTGGTCCTGGTGGCTAATGTGGGCGAAGAGGGCGAGGGCAACCTGAACGGCATGCGCCACCTGCTATCCTCCCAATCCGCCCTGGCGCCGCGCCTGGCCGCCTTCCTGGTGCTGGATGGCGCGGCCACCGACCACATTACCAGCCAGGCCTTAGGCAGCCGCCGCTACGAGATCACCTTCACCGGGCCGGGCGGGCACAGTTGGAGCGACTTCGGCATGGCCAACCCGGTGCATGCGCTCAGCCGGGCCGTCGCCCTGCTTTCCGACATTGTGCTCGAAGCCGCGCCCCGCTCGTCGCTGAACTGCGGTGTCATCGAGGGCGGCGCCAGCGTAAACTCGATACCGCAAATGGCCCGGGCCAAGGTCGACATCCGCTCAGAGAGCAATCAGAAAATGGATGAACTGGTGCGCGCGCTCAACCGGGCCGTGGAGCGCGCCCAGCAGATCGAAAACGAACGAGCCACTCTCGCCAAGGTCACCGCCCGGGTGAAAGAGATCGGATCCCGCCCGGCTGGAACCCTGGCCGCCGATGCCGCCATCCTGCCCTATCTGCGTGCCGTGGATGCTCACCTCGGCATCCGTTCGTATCTGGACTGCTCCTCCACCGACGCCAACATCCCCCTTTCGATGGGCATTCCCGCGGTTGCCATCGGCGCCGGCGGACAGGGTGGCGGCGCGCACACACCCCAGGAATGGTTTCATCCCGAAGGCCGCGACCTTGGGTTGAAACGCATTTTTCTGACCCTCTGCCTTCTGCTCTGTGATGCCGGGCTGGCCGGCTCCCGCGCCATCTCCGGTTCATCCCGGGCGAATTCTTCATGACCTCTCCCAGCCGGCGGCGGGCGGACCTGGCGCTGGCCGGCAATACGGTCATCTGGGGCTCCACCTTCGTCGTGGTCAAAGAGGCGCTCAATAACGCCTCGCCCCTGCTGTTCCTGGCGCTGCGCTTTGCACTCGCCGGCGTGGCCCTTGCCCTGGTGTTCCGCGCCCGGTGGGGACGCCGGGGGGATGCGGCCGCCTCATTGCGGGCCGGGGTTGTGGCGGGCGTGTGTCTCTTCGCCGGCTACGCCTTTCAGACCTTCGGGTTAAAGTACACCAGCGCCCCCAAATCGGCTTTCATCACCGGGATGTCCGTTGTGCTGGTGCCTTTTCTGGCAGGGCTAGTCTATGGCAAGAGGCCTGGGGTGTCCGAGCTGTTGGGTAGCGCTGTGGCCGCCACTGGCATGGGTCTCATGACCCTCAAGGGGCCTGTTCTGTCGCTGGAGCGCGGCGACCTGCTGACGTTGTTCTGTGCACTGGCCTTCGCCGCGCATATCGTGGCCCTGGGCCACTACGCGCCGCGGGTCAGCTTTGAATTGGTGTCGGTTGTCCAGGTGGCGGTCGCGGCCCTCCTGGCCGGCGGAAGCTTCTGGTGGGCCGAAGCTCATTTCATCCGCTGGACGCCGGCCGTTGTCTCCGCCCTGGTGATCACGGGACTGCTGGCCACGGCCCTGGCTTTCTCCGTCCAGGCCTGGGCGCAGCGATATACCACACCTACCCACACGGCGCTGATTTTCGCTCTCGAACCGGTGTTTGCCTGGCTGGCGTCGTTTCTGCTGGCGGGCGAGGGCTTGTCGGCCCGGGCCGCGGCCGGAGCGGCTTTGATCCTGGCCGGCATCCTGATTGTGGAGTTGAAACCCATTCGGGCCGCTTGACATCCATCCAGTTAGTGGCGCCCAATGTATAATAGTGGCGCTCCGATTGCAAGAGGAACACACAACCCAATGAGTTTTTTCGAGAAGTTGCGCAAACAGAAGCTGCTTTCCGGCACTCTGGTGCTGTTTACACTGTCGGTCGGAATCCTGATCGGCACCCTGATCACCACCGGGGTGCGGGCGGCCAAAGACACGCCTGCGGCTCCCGACGCCACGCCCCTGGTGATCCCCCGGGCGACGCCCGTCACTAACCAGTTCTCCGAACTGGCGAAGCAATTGGCTCCTTCCGTGGTCAGCATATCCACGACGATCGAGGAGAAGGCTCCGCAAGTGTCACGCGGCCGGCGCCGGCCTGCCCCACCCGACGCCGAGGATGAGGACGAAGGCGGCATGCAGGATTTCTTCAACCGCTTCTTCGGCAATCCGTTCGGCGGCGACATGCCACCCCTTCCCCGGCGGGGCGCGGCCCTCGGTTCCGGTGTGATCATCGATAAGAACGGCTACATCCTGACCAACCACCATGTGGTCGACAAAGCCACCCGCATTCGCGTCAAACTGGCGGACGATCCCACCGAATACGAAGCCAAGGTGATCGGCTCGGACGTGGAGACCGACCTGGCGGTCATCAAGATCAACGCACCCCGGCCTCTGCCCGCGGCCAAGATCGGCAACTCGGACGCCGTCAACGTCGGCGACTGGGCGGTGGCGATCGGTTCCCCGTTTGGTTTTCAGACCACGGTGACGGTAGGTATCATCAGCGCCAAGGACCGCCCCGGCAGCACCTTCCAGCACTTTTTGCAGACTGACGCGGCGATCAACCCCGGCAACAGCGGTGGCCCCCTCATCAATATCAACGGAGAGGTGATCGGTATCAACACGGCCATTGCCACCCGCACCGGCGCTTATGAAGGCATCGGCTTTGCGCTTCCCATCAATACCGCTGCCAAGGTGTACAACCAGATCATCAAAACCGGCAAGGTGAGCCGTGGCTCCATCGGAGTCGAGTTCGCCGCCGACGACAGCCGCAATGCTGATCTGGTGAAGGCTTACGGAGCTTCCAACGGCGTGTTCGTGCAGCGGGTGACGCCGGACGGGCCGGCTGAAAAGGCCGGGCTCAAACAGGAGGATGTGATCGTGGCCGTGGACGGCAAGCCCGTTAAAGACGGCCAGGACCTCATCAACCGCGTGTCCGAAACTCCCATCGGCAATACCCTGACCGTGACCGTGTTGCGTAACGGCAAGAAGCAGGACTTCCGCCTCACCGTGGGCGACCGGACGAAAATCATTCGCGACCGCTTCAGCCCGCAACCTGAGGAAGGACCCGAGAGCGGCCAGGCGACGCCGGCCAAGTTCGGCATCACCATCGAAAACCTGACTCCCGGCGCTCGTGACAACATGGGCATCACCGAGAAAGGTGGCGTGGTGGTTCGTAAAGTGGAGCCCGATTCGTTCGCCGACGACATCGGCATCCAGCCGAACGACATCATCATGTCCATCAATCGCGAACCCGTGAACTCGGTGGACGACGTCAAGCGCATACAAAACACCCTGAAGCCGGGAGCGGCGGTTGCTTTCCGGATTCTGCGGTCGGCCGGGCCATCCCCACGCCGGGGAGGCCGGCCCGGTGAGTGGACCAGCTTGTTCCTGGCGGGAACTCTGCCCAAGACCGCGCAGTAAGTGATGAGTTCTTCAGGTAACAGGAGATGGGGGGGCGTCAAAGGACGCCCCCTTTGCCGGCTCCTCTGCCTGTTGCTTGCCGCCAGCCTCGTCTGGGCCGCGCCACAACGCAAGACAACGGCTGCGGGCAGGACCAGAACATCGCGGACGACCCGACAGAACGCTGCCGCTAAGAAGAAGTCGGCTTCGGCGAAAGTCCGCGCCTCCGGCGGAAAGGCCGCCCGCAAGGGAAAACGGACCGCCTTGAAGGCTCGCCCCAGTTGGCGGCGCACGCAGATGCAGCCGGCGCCGGAACGCTACAGGGAGATTCAGCAGGCTCTCATCGCCAAAGGCTATCTGCAAGGTGAGGCTACCGGGGTATGGGACCAGGCCTCTATCGCGGCTTTGCGGCGTTTCCAGCAGGATCAGCGCCTGGACGCGACCGGCAGGCTGGATTCGCTGTCACTGATCGCCCTCGGTCTGGGACCCCAATACCCCAAGGTCTCACCCCCGAAACCAAGCCCGTAGCGCCACCCGGTCAGGCTGAAACTCCCGGCTGCTCCCGCGCCGTTGTCGAGCGGTGCTCAAAGTCCGGGCCCCCAAACCACTTGCCGTATTCGGCGTGATACGCGGAGTGCTTGGCGGCATCCAGGTACTGCTGCCCCTCGCCGGTCGTACCTTTCCGGAGAAAGCCCTCCAATTCCAACCCGTTCTCCCAAACCAGCCCGGTGTGGTGCTCGAACTTCAGTTCGTGGCGCTTCATGTAGGCGAAACTGCAATTCTCCACCAGTTGCGGAAATTTCCCGGGCGGGATCGGAAAGCCACAAAACTCTGCGACGGCTCGCATGGCCCTGGGCAGGTCCGCTTTCAGTTCCTCGTACGTGAGGTACAGGACGTTGGGATTATGGCGCTGCCGGCGCCATTCCGCGACGTGCCGGAACCAGGAGCCATAGCCCACCCGGCCTCGCATGAACATCCTGAAAAACTGATCGAACGAGCCCTTGAAGCCCATCGTCGTCCGGGCGTGGTGATAGTAAGAAACCGCAACATCCTCGCCGTTGCGCTCCACGTATATGTACTTGCAAGGGCCTTTCGGTATGGAGCGCAGCCACCCTCCCCAGCGCAGGTGCGTCTTGAAGAGCCGGGGAGAGGGCAGCGCCTCGATGTCTTTCCCCGTCTCGGCGAAACGCTCGAACCAGGGCGCCACCTCCGCGATGTGGCGGAAGTTCGTGTCGCCTCCGGATGCCAGTTGGTACACGATCATCTGCATCCAGGTGGTGCCGGAGCGGGGATAGGTGACAATGAAGATGTCATCCGCCCGCGGCTGGTAGACCAGGAACCTCAGCCGGACCCACGCCAGATGCTGAGCCAGCATCTTCAGGAGATTGACGAACACCTGCACGACGAAATGGAGGACCCTCAGCAGAAACGCCAGCGACCGGTTGAGAATCGAACGAGAGCTGCGCTGAACCGCGATTTCAGCCATTCCCTGATGCCTCACCTGTGGTGCGGGCCGGCGTCGCCGCCTCTCCGCGCCGTTGAGAGATTCGAGCTATTTGCCATTGTATAGCACACCCGCATTCAGCCTGCCGAAGATGCGTTGATCGCGCCCATAAAAATTTCCGTCTTGTCCTGCCGGGAGCTCTCGACTATTCTCAAATCACATACCGTACTTGGCCTGACCCCGCGGTCAGGTCCCGCCGTATCCCGGTTGATGCGGGCTCCAGTTCCGAAACTTGATTCCACTGAGGAAAGAGAGGCTGCCATGGGAGCCAATCCCACGCAAGCGTTAGGGGTGTTGCTTTTTATCGTCGCGATGTTGCTGCTGGCCGGAGGACTCGCCGCCGGTGGAAGCGCTCTGCTGTTGGCCGGCGCACTCATCGCGTTCGCGTTTGCCTGCGTCGTGTTTCAGCGGTGCAAACCATGGGAACACGGGGAGTCCTGAGGAGGATCGCACCATGCGAATCGTTCTTGGACTTCTGGTGTGTTTACTGGGTTTCGCGCTCAGCCTCCTGAGCCTGGCTCTTACGGCCAGCGTCAACGGGCGTTTGATTCTGGTGGTCATCGGCATGGCCATGACCCTGGTGGGCATCATCGCGCTGATCAACCGCGCCTGTGTGAAAAACGCAATCTGGAGAAAATGATTCGATGAAAAAGACGGTTCTGCTGCTTCTCGTCTCAGCCTGGTGCGCCGTTCCGCAGACTACCCCGGTCTCGCCATCACCGGCCCCGGCCCCAATTACTGAAGCCGGTCTGAAGAATGTGCCCGCTCCGAGCGCCGCCGCGCGCGCCAAGGGCGACCCGGATGGTTCGCTTACCGGCACCGCCGCCGACGTGGCTGTCTCCGATGCCAGGAAGGGCCTCACTATCGGCGACCTTGTGAATCAGGTGGGCCAGAACAGGATCGCCATCAATTTCGTGTGGACCCTGATCGCGGGATTCCTGGTCATGTTCATGCAGGCCGGCTTCGCCCTGGTGGAAACCGGGCTGTGCCGCGCCAAAAACGCCAACCATACCATGATGATGAACTTCACGGTCTACGGCGTGGGGTTGCTGGCATACTGGCTCATCGGGTTCTCCATCCAGATGGGCGGTGTCGGAGCGGTCGGGAATCTGGGTGGCACTCCTCCGCTGAACGCGGAGTACGCCGTCACCCTGTTCGGCAAGTCGTTTGGCATTTTCGGCCAGCATGGAATTTTCCTGACACAAGCCGGCACATACGATGTCGGCGTGATGGTGGTGTTCCTGTTTCAGATGGTTTTCATGGACACTGCCCTGACGATCGTCACGGGCTCGGCCGCCGAACGCTGGAAGTTCGCTGCTTTCATCGTGTCGTCGTTCCTGATGGGCGCTTTCACCTATCCGTTGTTTGCCAATTGGGCATGGGGTGGGGGCTGGCTGGCCGGTCTGGGCGCCAACTTCGGGCTCGGCCACGGGTACGCGGATTTTGCCGGTTCCGGCGTGGTGCACGCCGTGGGAGGATTGAGCGCCCTGGCTGCGGCCATGATTATCGGTCCCCGCCTCGGCAAGTTTACCCGGACCGGCAAACCCAACGCCATCGTCGGTCACGACCTCGTCCTGGTGCTCACCGGCTGTTTCATCCTGGCCTTTGGCTGGTTCGGCTTCAACCCCGGCTCCACCCTGGGCGCCTCCGGCAATGGCAGCCTGCGCATCGGCTCGGTCGCCGTGAACACGATGCTGGCGGGTATGGCGGGTGGCATCGCCGCCATGCTCTACATGTGGCTGCGATACGGTAAGCCCGATGCTTCCATGTCCGGCAACGGTTTGCTGGCCGGGCTGGTGGCGATCACCGCCCCCAGCGGCTTTGTGAACCCGGTCGGATCCGTCATCATTGGCGCCATCGCCGGGGTGCTGGTCTGCCTGTCGGTCGAATATGTGGAACGGAAGATGAAGGTCGACGATCCCGTCGGCGCTGTCTCCGTCCACGGCGTCAACGGATTATGGGGTGTCATCGCCACCGGCCTGTTCGCCGACGGGAAAAGCAACTATGGCGGATCCTGGAATGGGGTGAACGGCTCGGTGACAGGACTGTTCTATGGCGACCCCGGCCAGTTGGTGGCCCAACTGATAGGCGCCGCCACCCTGCTCGGCTTCGTCTTCGTGCTCAGTTTTGTGTTGTTGCTGGCGGTCGATTGGATGGTCGGCCACAGGGTATCGGCCAAGGCGGAACTCGAAGGGCTGGACCTGCCTGAAATGGGCGCTCTCGGCTATCCCGAGTTCGAACTCAAGGCCGGATCCGCCGGAGCCTGATTCCCATGGGGACCGCTCTCGAAACCCGCCACGAGCTTCGCCTGCCGCCCGTTCCCTGGCGTGACCCTCACACGGTCTCCCCGGACAGCCTGGCCCGGTATATCGCCCAGTTGGAAGAGAAATGCGCGGAGTACCCGGATTCGGCCGGCTTGCGCACGTGCCTCGGCGTGGCATACGCCATGAACCATGCTGTCTACAAGTCCCTGGACGCTTTGGAGGAGGCCGTCCGGTTGGAGCCCGATCATTTCTTCGCCCAACTGAAGTACGCGGAATTGCTCTACCGCTTGCGCGCCCTGCCGCGGGCCGAAGAGGAAACCCTCAAAGCCGCGGGCCTGGCTGCCAACGCCTGGGAGTTGTCGCTCGCCCGCAAACAGTTACTGGAAATACGGCGGCTGATGCGGGAAGGAACCCGGCGCCCGGCATGGACCAAGTCCCTGCTCCCGCCCGCGGCCGGGTTGGTTCTGATGGCGGCGCTGTTCTCGATGGCGGCATTGTGGCGGTGAAAGGGTGTGGTTCCCCCGCCGCTACAACCGCTACGGATCCCGCCCGGTAGCCGTCTGGATCATCCCAGCCGGAACACTTCCGATTCCACCTCGCCCGGTTTCCACAGGTCGCGGTAGGCGAGATGCAGCAGCACGGGCGCAACGATGGTTGTGGCCATCGACATGAACACCACCACGGCGTACACGTTCTGCTTGATGATTCCCATGCCGAGTCCAATCTGCGCGACCACCATGCCGACCTCGCCCCGCGGCACCATGCCGAGGCCGATCCGAACCATGTCTGATTTTCCCAGGCGAACCGCCCCCAGCCCGCATCCGATGAATTTCGACGCCACCGCCGCGGCCAGGATGATTCCGGCCAGCAGAACGGTGCGCGTCTCGGCGAAAGCGGCCAGGTTCACGTGCAGCCCGATCGACGCCAGAAAGAACGGCACCAGCAGTTCGGTCACGCCGTGGGCCAGGTCGCGGACCCGCGGTCCGGTGCTTCCCGACAGGGCCATTCCCGCCAGAAAGGCTCCCACGATCGCCGCCACCCCTGCATAGGCTGCCGCCACCGAGAGGGCGAACAGCAGGGCCATGGCGAAGGCAAACTGCGCTTCTCCCAGGCGCGCCTTCTCTTCCACACGCGGCAGGATGCTGCCCACCGCGCGGCTGCCCCATTTGGCCACCACCAGGGTGAAGCCGCAGGCCAGCAGGAAGGTGGTTCCCAATTCCACAAAATTGATTCTCCCGCGAGTGAGGCTGCTCACCACGGCCAGCACCAGCAGTCCCAGCACGTCGTCGATCACCGCGGCGGCAAGTATGATCTGGGCCGATCGCGTCTTGAGCAGGCGTTTGGCGGCCAGCACCTGGGCGGTGATGCCCACGCTGGTCGCCACCATGGCCGCGCCGACGAAGATGGCTTCGCCTTGCGATTCGCCCCACAACGAGAGTATGCCCCAGCCGAGCAAAAACGGAACAATGACGCCGGATGTGGCCACCAGCGCAGCCGTGCCGCCGAGCGCCATCAGTTCCGAGGAGTTCACCTCCAGGCCCACCCGGAACAGCAAGAACATGGCGCCCAGGCCGGAGAGCGCGGTCAGGAATTCATTGGGCGAGACCCACCCCAGCGCGCTTGGACCGATCAGAACGCCGGCCAGGATCTCGCCCACGATGCCGGGCTGCCCGAAGCGCTCGAACAACTCGGCCATCAACTTGGCGGAAACGAACACCACCAGCATCAGCAACGGGATGTTCGTCGAGCCGCCGCCGGAGAAGAGAGCCAGGGCGAATGGGTGAGGTATCAAGTGCGCCGGCCTTTCGACACCTTATCGTTTGGGAGGCTGCGGCGCCGGGACTGGCTGTTTTTGCGCCGGAGGCGGTGAAGTGGAAGGCGCCGGGGAGGACGCGCTACCAAAGCCGCTGCCAAACCCGGAACCGAAGCCGGAGCCGAACCCGCCGGAGCCTGCGGGCGCCGGGGAACCCGGCTGCGAACCAACCGGGGCCGGGACTGTGCCGCGTCCGAAGCCCCCGAATCCGGGGACTTGTCCGACTCCTCGCTGCGGCATGTTCAGCGTGGGAGGCATGGCCCCGCCGCCTCCGGGCGACCCGAAACTCGAACCCGTGTTGCTCTGTTGCGGCGCCTGAATCCCCGCGGTGGCGGCTCGCATGCCGGTGCGATCCTGGCTCTGGTCGTAAAGAAATTCCCACTCGTTGTACTTGGTGCGCTCGTTGTAGACCTTGATGCCGGACTCTTCCAGCGTTGTGGCTACGCCGGCGATGCCGCTGCCGAACTGGCCGCTGCCCATGGCGGCGCCCGGTCCGGCGAGGCCACCGGGCCGGGGCCGGGTCAGCAATTCCTGAATCATGCGCGTGGCTTCGTTCGAGCCGCCCATCGGCTGTCCGATTCCGGCCCCGGCGAAGCCCGGCTGCACGGTCATGCCTTGTCCGAGCGGCATGGCCGGCCCAAGAGGTGCTGGGCCGGTCTGGCCCGGTTGCTCGCCAGATTGCGCCTGCGGTGATCCCTGCTGGGCCGGCCGGGACCCCTCCTCCGGCTGCCCCTGTTCCGAACCGGCCTCGCCCGGTGAGCCCGGCCTCACCAGGCTGCGGCGGGCCCGCATCCACACCGAGTTCGTCGCGGCGCCTGCTTGCGGAGCAGTGCTGCCGAAGGCCGGTCCTTCGGTGATGAAAGTGTTCGCCGGGCCGGACTTCTGTTCCTTCTTCTGCTTGTGGATCAGAGAGTCCGGAAACAACCCGTTGGCAAAGTGGATAATCCGCCACTCCTTTTTCCCGGTCATGGGGTCTTCGTAGCGGCGCCGCAGGAAGCGGACGTTGTTGGTGTTCTCCAGCGCATCCAGGCTCGGCGGGTAGGCCTTGATCTTGCGGACGTAGAGCTGGATAGCGCGCTTGTACTCCTCGCCGCGCTCGATCAGTAACTGCTCCTTTTCCCTCTGGGCCTCAAAGACGGCCGTGGGCAACTCCATGTACAGGGTGATGGCAATCACCGCAGCCATGGCGAAGACCAGCAGCAACGCAAATCCGGACTGGCGGCGCTTACCCATCGTCACCCTACCCCATCCCCGGCTGCGCCGGCGGCATCAAAAGCGGCAGCGTTTGGGTGTTGCTGGACTGCATATCCTCCACCACGATGGAGTTCACCCCAATACGGACAATCTTGTATCGCTTCTTGACGATGTCGCCCTCTTCGGCCACGAAGATGTCGTCGCCATCGAGCAGGAAGGCGCGCTTGTGTCCCTCGGCCCGGGCGCTCAAATACCCGTAGAACTTCAGGTTGATGGGCGGCGGCGGAGCCTTGCCCTGGGCGGCGGCCTGCGCTTGTTCGGCCTGCTGCTGCGCAATCTGCTGGGGTGTCTTCGGAACGATTTTCGGGGCGGGCACGCTGGGCGCAGGAGGAGGCGGCGCGGTGGTGAACTGGAACAGGTTGCGCTGGCCGCCTTCCCGGCCGACGGATTGCACGTGCTTCAGCAGGTCGAACCGGAGGGTCGGGTCGATTGAGGCCAGGTCGGGTTCCTCGCCTTTTTTCGGCAGCAGCGAGGGCTTGAACTCCTGAATTCGCGGCACACCACCATCGGCACGCCGAACCGCGGCAGGGCGTGGCGAGGAGGCGGGGCCCGGCGCCCGGGAGGGAGCGGCGGCACGAACGGGCGGCGTTTCCCGGGGGCGGCCGCCGGGTTCGGAAAGCACATTGCTGTAAAAAAGATAGCCCGCTACCAGCGTCAGGCCGCTCAGCACCAGAATCTTGTTGCGGTCCGCGCCTATCTTCATTGGCCGCCACCTCCCGGCGCGCGGGCCGTATCTTCGCGCACGAAGGCGTTAAACTTCAGCATTATGTTTAATATCGCACCCGACTGCTGCGGAGAGGCTTGCAAGCTCTCGACGATCAGAAACCGGGGCGACCGGTCCAGCAGATTGATGAACTGGGTGAGGTTCTGGTAGCTGCCTTCGTAGCCCGCCGCCACGGTCATCATGCTGAGGGTGTCGCTGCCTTCAATGGGCTCGAAGACAAAACTTGCCTCCTTGGGCTTGATGCCGGCCTGCTTGGCCATCTGGCTGAGTTCGGAGACGATGGTGGAGGAAGCGGTGCGGCGGCTCATGACAAAGTCATTGAGAAAGCGGTCGCCTTCAGAACGGGCCTTTTCCACTTTGGCCACCAGCGCCTTGGTGCGCGCTACTCCGGCCTGACGCAGGAGCACCTGGCGGCGGAGGTCCTCCATCTGCCGGGCGAGGTCTTCCGGCGAGCCGCCCCACGGCTTCAGAAGTATCAGAGCGGCAGCGACGTTCAGCGCCACGAGCACACCCACCACAAACCGGGCCACCGTGCGCGGGTCCTTCCTGTCGATGGGCCGGAAGCGGCGCGCCAGCGCGGGGAAGGTGGTGTACGCCCTGACGGGGGCTTCAGAACTTTTGGGCATAGCTCACACTCAGGCGATAGCGGTAGAGCGGCTCCGTCTGGGAAGGCGGAAGGCTGCTGTGAATGGAGGTGGCGCCAAAGGCGTCGGAACCCTCCAGCTTCATCAGCAGGTCAACGACCGGCTCGGTGGCTTCGGCGCCGACCATCATGTTCAGGTAGATGCGATTCCGTTCGTAGACCTGCGGCTGGATGGAGATCACCCGGACGTTGTACGGGACGATCTTTTCCAGGTCCGCGAAGATCCGGGTCCAACTGATGCCCTTGCGGTAGAGCAGGGTGTTGAGGAACAGGCTGCGCTCGAGGACCTCGGCGTTTTCCGGACGGCGCAGCACGTTCTCCAACTCCGCCTGCTCGGAGGCCAGGCCGCGCAGTTGCCTCTCCAGCCGGCTGATGGTGGCGCGCGTGTCGGATAGCTGGGAGCGCTCGGTGATTTCGATGGAGACCAGCATCACCAGCACGACCAGCAGGACGCCGCTGAGCAGCGCCGCGGCGGCCAGGACGGGCCGGTCGCGCCGGAAGGGCTGGCTGGCGAGATTGATGGCGGGTTGAATCATGACGCCAGATACCCCAGCAATCCTGCGTTATACGGTCCGGGAGGTCCCAGCGGCGACCGCAAAGGCTCCACCTCGATGCCGAGGTCCCGGGTAAAAGTCTGCTGCGCTTCCTGGTAGAGATCGCCGAAGCCGCAGAGCAGCAGTTTCGTGGCTTTCACTTTCAGGTTGTCATCGATGTATACGAAAGTGGGATACAGGTCCGCGGCGACATCGGCGACGGTGGCGGCGGGGAGTTCCAGGCAACGGATGAGGCGCACGCGGGCGTGATCGGCAACCGCGATGGTCAGAATCTGGCCGCTCAGCTTGGCCAGCACGTTGACTCCCGAGGGGCGCACCAGGCGCAAGGCGCAGAGGGCCGAGATGGTGACCAGGCCCGGATTCAGGCCGGCCGAGCGGAACGGCGCCTCGAAGCGGGAAACCACTTCGAGCGGCGCCACGGCCACCACCACGTCGAACTTGCCGCCGTGGCCCGATCCCGGCTGGACCCAGTAGCTGAGGGCGGCCGATTCCACGTCGTAAGGAATGCTCTTGCGGATGCGGAAGCGAACCAGCGAAAGCTGCTCCTTGGCGTCGCCCGGGAAACTGTCAAAATCCAGCACGAAGACCCGCGCGCTGTAGTCCGGGAGAATGAGCGCGGCCTTGCGGCGCTTTCCGTTTTGGGGGGCGAGGGAGCGCACGGCCAAGGCCAGTTCATCGGGCTGGACCACGTTATCCCGGATGGGGGAAACCGAAATGGCGCCCGGGGGCAGGGGGCGGAAATCCATTTCCGGAGTCTTGCCCGTCCGGGCCATCGCAATGCCGCTTTCCGACAACTCGAAAGCGTAAGCCGGAGGGGGGTCCCGGAGAATCGCCGCTAGGGTGTCGAGAATACTCATCAGCCCTCGATAAAGGTCACCTTATTGATTTCCTTCAGAGTGGTGATGCCGCGGCGGACCTTTTCGACGGCCGACTCGCGCAGAAACCGCATGCCCTCCTCCTTGGCTACGCGCTTCAATTCGGCCGTGGAACGGCGGGCCAGGATCATTTCACGGATCCGGTCGCTCAGATCCAGCAACTCGTGGATGGCCGTGCGGCCGCGGAAGCCGGTGCCGCCGCACTCGAAACAGCCCGCGCCTTCGTAGAAGGGGAAGTCGCGCCACTCGGCCGGGTCGAGGCCGCTTTCCACCAGCATGGCGTCGGAGTGGGTCACCGGCCGCTTGCAGAACTCGCAGATCACGCGCACCAGGCGCTGGGCCAGGATGCAGTTCAGGGCGGAGACGAAGTTGTAGGGCTCGACGCCCATGTTCAGGAACCGGCCCAGCACGTCGAAGACGTTATTGGCGTGGACGGTGGTGAACACCAGGTGGCCGGTCAGGGCGGAGTTGATGGCGATCTGGGCGGTTTCCTGGTCGCGGATCTCGCCCACCATGATCTTGTCGGGATCATGGCGCAGAATCGAGCGCAGCCCGCGCGCGAAGGTCAGGCCCTTCTTCTCGTTGACCGGGATCTGGGTAATGCCCTTGATCTGGTATTCGACCGGGTCCTCGATGGTGATGATCTTGTCTTCGTCGTTCTTGATTTCGCTCAAGGCGGCGTACAGCGTGGTGGTCTTGCCCGAACCGGTGGGTCCGGTGACGAGCACCATGCCGTAAGGCTCGCTGATGTAGCGGCGGAACTGGGCCAGGTCGGTTTCCGAGAAACCCACCACGTCGAGCGAGAGCTTGGCGAACTTCTCGCTCATGGACTCCTTGTCCAGGACCCGGAGAACGGCGTCTTCCCCGTAAATGGTGGGCATGATCGAGACGCGGAAGTCGATCAGCCGGTTCTTGTAGCGCACGCGGAAGCGGCCATCCTGGGGGACGCGGCGCTCGGCGATGTCGAGCTCGCTCATCACTTTGATGCGCGAAATGATGGTGGACTGCCACTCCTTGGCAATCGGCGGCATGGCGTAGTGCAGCACGCCGTCGATGCGGTACTTGATGGCCACTTCCTGGTCGCGCGACTCGATGTGGATGTCCGAGGCGCGGCGTTCCAGGGCGTTAAAGATGGTGGTATCGACCAGCTTGATGACCGGCGCGATGTCGGCGTCGGCGGCGGTGAGCTTGTCGATGGAGATGGTCTCGTCCTGGTTCTCCTCGTCGCCGACCACGTCCAGGGTAAAGCCCTCGGTGACCTCCTCGAGGACCCGCTGGGACTGCTCGGTCTTCTTCAGCAGATCGGAGATCTGGGATCGCGTGGCGACCTTGATGCGCAGCTTCTTGCTGACCAGCAGAGAAAGTTCGTCGACCAGGTTGAGGTTGCTCGGATCGGCCATGGCGATCTCGAGGGCGCCGTTATGGGCCTTGAGCGGCACAAAGTTGTAGCGGAACATCAGGTCGACCGGGATCGAACGGAACAGGTCGTGGTCGATGGAGGCTTCCCGCAAATCCACGAACTCGCGCAAGTACCGGGCCGCGAGCGCGCGGGCCTGCTCGGCCTCAGCCACCGGATCCAGAACTTTGATGCGGTCAGTCGCCATGGCAGCCTCTGGCGGGCGCACCGGGAACGTTTCGGGTCACAACAGTTTGACGCGCAAGGGCGGCGAAGTGTGCACCCGGGGCCTCGCCGGGCCGGCCGCGCCGCCGGGAGGGTATCGTTAAATTAATCAAAACAGGCTATTTCCGGGTCCTTGGGTTCGTTTGGCACACACCGGGCAGCTCACAACCGCAGCCCCACGGGCGATGCCGCTGCTCCCATCATAACCCGGGCCGGCGCCCTAG
>Ga0272446_1000803_pt1 | contig 47857 bp, 44 predicted proteins | sample YNPCB0061_FD_194587 | JGI IMG/M metagenome (GOLD analysis project Ga0272446, IMG submission 194587) | Hot spring microbial mat communities from Yellowstone National Park, WY, United States - YNP-CB-006-1 | ecosystem: Environmental > Aquatic > Thermal springs > Hot (42-90C) > Sediment | place...
GAATTTCCCTATCAACCTGTCGATCGGCGGGCACTGCGCCAGTCCATTCAAGTAGAAGATGACCAGATTGTCTATCTCTATCCCGCCCACAGTCGCAAATTTAATCCCGATACCCTCGAAGCTTTAATGTGGATTTTGCAGTTTGTGCCCCAAGGGGTGCTACTAATCAAATCGATCGGGGATATGTCTGCCCTGAAAATTGCTTATCACCAGCAATGTGAATTTTACGGTATTGACCCTAAGCGGATTAAACTGATTCCCATTACCCGCAGTGAAGAAGAGTATCGGGGAGTGTATAGCGTGGCGGATGTGTGCCTCGATTCCTATCCCTACAATGGCGGTAGTCAAAGTGTAGAGGCATTATATTTTGGTTTGCCCTTGGTGACCTTGGTGGGGCAACAGCCTGCGTCCCGCATGGGATATGCCTTTTTGCAAGCGGTGGGACTAGATCAGGGCATTACCCACAGTTGGGAAGAATATGTGGAGACAGCGATCGAGTTTGGCTTAGATACGGATTTGCGTCGATCGATCCAACAGCACCTATGGCAAGCCAGACAACCTGAGACCCTTGCCCCATTGTGGAACCCCCAAAAGTTTGCTCAAGATATGTACCAAATTTTAGAAAAGCAGGTGAGTTGATTTATTATACTCTCCTATGTTTACAGGCAAGTATATTAAATTGCCACTAGCCCCCCGTCAGCGACTGCAAATGGTTCTTTCCACACGACAGTTTATGCCGCCAAAGGAACGGCAGGAATTGAGGGCTGCCACCTCTGCCCTTTGGGGGGGATTGCCCCAACCAGTTCCCACGGCACCGTTAGCACCAGAAGCAAGACTACCACAGGCATTCCGAAACCACAGCAAAATCCGACAATCCCTTGCCCCCGAAACTCTGCGACATTGGGCAATAGCATTGTTTTCTGCTTGGAAACGGGTACTGTAGTCCCAAGCATAACCACGGTCTCCAGTAGTTTCCGAAAAAGCGATCGCCCCAAAGCGATTTTGGGCATAGGCAGACATAGGGCCGCTAAACAAACTAGGGAGCACAAGTAGAGAAACCACAGTAATTTTTTTGACCATAGGATTAGTTACTAAGATGAGGTGATACAGTGCCTGATGCAATCAGCAGACTAATTTCTGCGCTAGGAGTTTCTCTAAAGCCAATGTTTATCCAGACTGTATTATTTCTTAATCTCCCGTGAGTAGCCACCGTTAAGTTACCATAGGGGCAAAACCCACAAATCGATCGAGATGAGTAGTTCTGGTGTGAACCTGTTTCTGCAAATTGTTTATCTATTGCGGTGGCATAAGCCTGCTGGGCGTTTAATTCTCATGATCCCCGCCCTGTGGTCCCTAGTCCTTGCCGAAAGAACCCTAAACCAACCCATTCCCCTTGACCTGTTGTTAATTATTATTGGCGGTAGCCTTGCCACCAGTGCCCTAGGCTGTGTTATCAATGACCTGTGGGATAGGGACATCGATGCCCAAGTGGAACGCACCAAAAATCGCCCCCTATCAGCCAAAACCTTGTCCATCGGGGTAGGCATTGTAGTTCTGGTTATTTCTCTGCTGTGCGCCTATGGCTTAGCCAACTACTTAAATCCCTTCAGCTTTTGGTTGTGCTGGGGCGCTGTACCCGTTATCATCATTTATCCATTGTGTAAAAGATTTTTCCCCGTGCCCCAATTAGTCCTGTCCTTGGCGTGGGGTTTTGCCGTGTTGATTCCTTGGTCAGCCGTAACAGGCAGTTTATCCCTAGACGCGTGGCTGTTGTGGACCGCTGTTGTCCTGTGGACTATGGGTTTTGATACGGTCTATGCCCTGAGCGATCGAGCCGATGACCAAAAAATAGGCATCAATTCCAGCGCCATCTTTTTCGGGGAGTACACCCCCTTGGCGGTGGCAATTTTTTACGGCTTAACGGCAGTTATGTTGGCGATCGTGGGTTGGCATCTACAGCTCGGTAGCTGGTTTTATGGCACTTTAGGGGTGGCGGTACTGCTGTGGCTGTGGCAATTACAAAAAATCGCTGACCCCCACCTGCCCCCCGAAATGTTTGGGAAACTCTTTGGGCAGAATGTATCGATCGGCTTTTTACTGCTGGCAGGCATGGAATCCTTAAGTTTTCTGGAAACTTTTGGGTAGGCTATCTCCCACTGGCACTATAGTTAAACGAGTAAGCATTTTTGCTAGTATCAAGTAAATTTACAATCAATTCATCGGGTATCAATCATGAGCACCATCCAAGACAGAATCCAAGAAGAACTGAAGCAAGCCCGTGAAGCTTGTGATGCCAGTGGCACCAACTCCAAAGAGTGCGCCGCCGCCTGGGATGCCGTAGAAGAACTACAGGCAGAAGCCGCTCACCAAAAACAAGAGGGCAAGGTCAAAAATTCCTTGGAACAGTACTGCAGTGACAACCCTGATGCCGCTGAGTGTCGTATCTACGAAGATTAACTAGCCAAAACAATTTGGTCTGAGGGTAAAAATTACTAGTCTCTGACTACTGTCCCAGTGTAGGAATAGACATAACTCTCCTCTCCCAGAGGGCGAGGGGTAGGGGGTGAGGGAAGCCTTCCTGATCTAAGGTGGGCAAGGATGAAGTATAAATCGCCAATTTTGAGATCAAGGCTGAATTGGTCAAATCCCTTTTATAGTAAACCTGTCCAATCCCTCATTAATAAATGTAACCTCTTGACAATTTAGTGTAAATAATTCTGTTCCTCCCCTTTTGTCTCCTTGCAGGAGGGGAATAATTTTATGTCATGATTTAATGAAGAAACTTCTGGCAGGGGAAAATCCTTACTACAAAACAGACTACCTAGACCGTAAACATAAATTCATGCGCCAAGACGGACGATCACCCCAAGAATTGCGACCCATAACTTTTACGATTCATGCCACCGAGTTACCCTACGGGTCAGTGATCTGTAGATTTGGCAATACCCATGTATTTTGTACGGTCAGTGTGGAGCAGGGTGTACCCAAATTTATTACCGATCCCCAGCAGGGCTGGCTCACCGCCGAATATCGGATGTTACCAGCGGCAACTAACCCACGCCAACCGCGAGAATGGCAAAAACTATCAGGGCGAACCCAAGAAATCCAGAGGTTGATTGGGCGTAGTCTCAGATCAGCCCTAGATTTACGATCGATCCCTAACCTGACCCTCACGGTGGATGTGGATGTGCTACAGGCGGACGGCGGTACGCGCACAGCAGGGATTACGGGGGGATTTGTGGCACTGGTAGGAGCGATCGAGCGCCTGCAGAAAGAAGGCAAAATTATTGGTGATCCGCAAATTACCTCGATCGCAGGGGTATCCGTCGGTTTGATTGAGGGAGTACCCTACCTAGACCTCAACTATGACGAGGATAAAATTGCCACCGTAGATTTTAATGTGGTCATGAATGGCAAGGGCGGACTAATAGAAGTACAGGGTACAGGAGAATCAGGGGACTTTAGTCGCAAGGAATTAAATGCTATGTTGGATTTGGCAGAACAGGGCATTCAAGAGTTATTTCTTAAGCAAACCCAAGCACTTTCCTCTGCTTGACTACTGTGATTTGCTCTAGCTCTCGTGGGTCTGGGTTGGATTTGCTAAATAAATACTGTTAGTTCTTCATCGGATAAAAATAACGGGGGCATTTTATATAACCAATTAAATTATTAGTATTTTGTTATTTTAGTATTTACTCAAAAGCAGTCACAATTTTTGTATTTTAATCTATAAATAAAAAATTATCAGACTGCATCTGCTGCAAGGCGTGGTACTTTGGAATCATCAAATAGGACTGTGCAAAAGCTTTTCTTAAAGTATTTTCTTTTGAGAAGCTTTAGGCTATTCTTTTTGTGAATTTAATGGATTGAGAAATACTGGGAGGAACTTATGATACAGGATATTGGATAGGCTCTCATGTCTTCTTTCTCTAATGCCCTGACGGTAATAGCAACCACCATACCCAAAATCATTGGTTTTTTAGTAATTATTTTTATCGGTTGGATTGGGGCGGGATTATTGGCAAAAACCTTTACTACTTTGTTACACGCCATTAAATTCAACGATTTGGCAAAACGGTCTGGTTTGACTGATTTTATCGATAACATGGGTGTCAAAAATGATGCCACTGGTTTTGTTGCTCAGCTTGCCAAATGGTTTGTGCAGTTGATTGTACTAGTAGTGGCTTTTGATGCTTTGGGCTTGCCAGCCGTTTCCGAGGTACTCCGGCAGTTAGTTTTGTGGTTACCCAACCTAGCAGTGGCTCTGGTAATTTTAGTCTTAGGGGGCCTGGCGGCTAATGCCCTGTCCGTGGTAGTGCGGGGAGCGGTTACCAAATCCGAGTTAGGCAATCCCGATGTTTTGGCAAACTTTACCCGCATAGCAGTTTGGACATTTACTGTAGTGGTAGCCGTAAACCAAATTGGCATTGCCCAAACCATTCTTAATACTATTTTTATCTCTGCCACTGGGTCGATCGCCTTGGCACTGGGCTTATCCTTTGGTCTGGGGGGAAGGGAGACCGCCCGTGACATTCTCCAAGATTGGTATGCACGCATGAAACAAACTGCGCCCCAAGATCACCCCATGCCAGAAAACTCGGAGGAATAGAGATTAGGCATATTCTGTATCGCTTAATGTAATTGTGGGGAGCAACCAGCAAGCTATGTAGCGAGTATCATGTTTTTTCGTTTGTAATCTTGTTTATTTGTGCCATGATCGCAATTGCTCCCCAGCCTCGGATGGGTTATGATTAGGCAGGTAAACTTACAGATGTAACCCAAAGCTAAATTTGTACTGCAAAAAGTGAAACAGCCCAAGTAAGTCTGAATAGTTTATCTACAATGTGAGGCAGTGATTAACAAAGAGGAAAGCTAAACCTATGCGTGGCAAATATCATCTTCTCGGCATTATGGGGGTGGCACTAATTGTGTCCGCCTGCGGAGAATCTACTGTTACCTGTACCCTTCCTGCCCGCAAGGACAAGGGAGAAATCGTCAACACAGACGCACAGTTTAAGGCTGGTACTAATTGCGATGAAATAAGAGCGCTGTGGGCGGAAGGGAAACCAGTGCCCTCGATCGGTGCCACTGGGACAGAGACGGCGACTGCACCAGAACCCAAGCCCGCAAAACCCATCCAAGTGGCTGGTCCTCTAGTACCAGAGTCAGCTGGTTTGATAGAAATCACCGATCGTAATGCCAAGATTGAAGAACTGAAGAAAAATTTACCCGCCGCTAGTAGTAAGGACGATCCCAACGCCAGTACTCCCTTCTCCGCCATTGTTGGTACTATTCCTCAACTACCCGTACTGCAAAAACCAGCTCCTGCTCCTTCTCAGGTAAATGCTGACCCCAATGCCAATACCCCACCGCCACCCCCACCGCCACCCCCCGATACCAGTGCCGCCACCGCTGTTAAAGTGACAGGATTTATTGAGCTCGGCAGGGCTAAATTTGTGATTTTGCAATCTAGTGAGGACAAGTTCCCCCGCTATGTACAGGTGGGTGAAATCATAGCCGATGGTAAGGTAACTGTGGCTCAGGTAAATGCTGATCCCGACAAGGTGGTAGTGGTCTTAGAACAAAACGGTGTGCAAATTCCTAAAGAGATAAATATCAATCCCGCCGCCCCCGCCCCTAATAATCCCCCTAATACCTAAGCTGAGGCATGATCAAAATAGATAGCCAACTACTGTGGCAAATAACTGCTATTGGCGGTTGGCTATTCTTGGTACTGTGGCTGGGCAATGTAATAAAGCAAGTTTACGATCGACCCGAATTAACCCGTAAATTTGTCCATATTGGCACTGGCAATGTAATTTTGCTGGCGTGGGGCTTGAACTGTTCCCTGCCCTTGTGTCTGGTATTTTCTATCCTGTTTACGGTTATTGCTTACCTGTCCTACTCCACCAATATCTTGCCCATGCTCAATGGCATTGGACGGGATACTAGGGGGGTTTTTTATTATGCTTTGAGTATTACTTGTTTGGTGGCTTTGTTTTGGGGGCAGGGCAAACCAGAATTTGCCACGATCGGGATCATGATGATGTCTTGGGGGGATGGTTTGGCGGCGTTAGTAGGACAGAGGTGGGGCAGACATAAGTATTGGATTGGCAATAATCAACGCTCGATCGAGGGTTCGTTGACCATGTTTGTGGTGAGCAGTGGGGTTACAACTATAATTTTGTGGCTGAGTAATTATCCGCTGGCGTGGTTAATTGCTGTGCCTTCAGCTTTGGTGGCTACTGCCTTGGAGGCAGTGTCGGTGGGGGGAACCGATAACTTGACCGTACCTTTATTTGGCAGTTTAGTTGCCTATTGGTTAGTGTTTGGCAGTTTTTAGCCTAGACCCACCGCATGAATATACAGTTGGTTGTCTCGCCTATAGCCTTTGCCATCACTTTGCCATGGGGCGGGTAGAGGGGGGACGGGGCTAAGCCAATCTTCTGCAGAAATGGATGCCATCACTGGTAGTTCGGCGCAGGCAATACCCATCAAACCCGTTTTGAGGGCTTCAGACCTAAACAGCACCACGATCGTGGTGGGGTGAGGTGGACAGGCTTTATTGCCCAGCACTACAGGCACTGCCATATCCCGAAATTGAATGATACTGGGGGACTTGGCAGAATTGGGGTCTTGTTTGACCACGGGCACATTCAATAACACCTCCTGCACATAGCTCATGGATAGGGCAAGGTAAAGCACATCAGACTGCACCAGCAAAATTTTTTCGGTGATGGCAGGGGGTGGCGCAAACAGGCGAAATGGTTCAGGCATGGCAGGACTGGGAAATACTGATTTTTAGGGTAGGACTAACTGGCACCAAAGTCCATCTCAAAGTCAGCTTGATTTTGTAAACTTGCCCCATCCCCTTTGGTAAATTCAATTACTTCAGCCCACTGGGACGAATCGTACACCCCAAAGTCGGGAAATTTGGCACGATCGACCTTGTAGGGATGGTTGCGCATCATAAAATAATTATCTGCGCCCAAAGCACTGGGATTGGAGCAATAGGGACAGTCCACCGTAGATAAGCGCCCGCAACGGTGAGGAAATAAAAAACCGACAATTTTGGTACACCCAAAGCCCGTAAAACTCATACCTCTCCCTCACTACCTACATTTGATTACCAACCTAGAACCGAATTATACGCCGATTGGCTACCACCGATTCCACAATGGCGATCGCCAAAAAGTTGGCTATCATCGCTGATCGACCGTAACTTAACCATGGTAAAGGAATGCCAGTTACGGGGGCAATGCCGATATTCATGCCGATATTGACAAAAGCCTGAAACAGGATAAAGGAAAATACCCCGATGGACAACAGGGAGCCGAAATTATCCTTGGCTTGGTTGGCAATAAACAGTAACCGACAACACAGGAGAAAAAATAGACTTAGCACGATGGCACAACCGACAAAACCCATCTCTTCCCCGATCGCCGAAAAGATAAAGTCTGTATGCTGTTCAGGGATAAAACTAAGTTGGGTCTGGGTGCCATTTAGTAAACCCTTGCCAAACAATTTGCCTGAACCGATGGCAATGCGGGACTGGATGAGGTGATAACCGCCCCCCAACGGGTCTTGGGTAGGGTCAAGGAATAACAACAGTCTTTGTTTTTGATAATCGTGGAGCAGTCCCCACAAAAAGTTGCCAATGTGCCCCGCCACCAGATTGACCACAAGGGTCAGCACAACTGCCAACAGGCGAAACCACGGCAAAGACATCCATGCAGTAATGCCCATGCCAACCACCCACCCGTACCATATAGGCAGGGAAAAATTATGCAAAATTGCCCCCACGATCGGGGAAATTAACAGGATTAGCCAGCCTAAACTAGCTCCTGCCCAATACAACATCCCTGTGGTGATCGCCCCAAACACCAGAGCCGTCCCCAGATTGGGTTGCAATAAAATCAGTGCCATGGGTGGGGCAACCACTGCCAATACCCGTACCATGTGGGCAGGATGCTCGATCGGGTGGTCTTTAAGAACGGCTGACAACGAAATGATCACCGACACCTTGGCAAATTCCGATGGTTGTAAATAAAAGCCAAACAGATTGAGCCACCGCTCTGCCCCCAATGCCCTAGTGCCAAAAAACAATACCGCCAATAGGGCACAATTAGTCAACCCGTAAATTATCCAATGCCAATTTTGCAGTCGTTCATACTGGATGCGTTTCATAAACCAGACACAACCAACCCCCACCGCACCCATAATCAGGTGTTGTACCCAGTTGGTCTGATTGCTCTGGTAATCGGTGCTAAAAATTGCCACCGTGCCAATCAAAGTTAAAACGATCGGGGCGGTCAACAGCAGTAAATCCACATCTTCCCAGCGTCGTTTCCACCCTTGGGAACTATGCCAATGATCTAGGAGCATTTATGTATTACTCAACTTATGTTATGCAGTCTAGCAAAATACGGCACGGCTGATACTAAGGCGGTTCTTCTCCCCTAGCCCAAAAGGAGAGAGGAGTCAATCCAGTGTAAGCATTTTGTCCATTCCCACACTGGGAGAGGAGTAGCTTGTGCAGAAAATCTGTATGGGCATTGGTGATGGCAGAACTGCGCAGTGCCATCGTCCGCCTGAGTAAGGATTCTTGTTCAGGGGTGGTTCTATGCCCTTTGGGTAATGGTCAGCAGGGTGAGTGGTTGTTCTCAGTATAGACCCTGTGGTAGTTTTAGGTGTTATCAGCCGCCCTGCTAGCTTGCTGACGCGTAGCGGTAGGTCAGAGTTATTGTTCCAGAAAAATCAGACCCAATTTCTTTGATGACCAAGACCCGTAAACGCCAACCCCGCCCCACCCAAAAAGTTTGGATATTTGTGGGGTGGATTTTGCAGTGGATACTACGGCTGATCATTGCTGTAATTGGCGTGAGTGTGGTGGCGGGAACCCTAGTTGCCGTGTGGCGCACCCACACCAGCCCCCCCCCGAACCCTGCGGTGATCAATACGGTGGATAGCCAGCGGAGCCTGCCAGAAGTGCCGCCCATCCCCTCCCCTGAATTACAAGAACAACTGACTAAGCTAGTGCCCGCCAACGGCTCTATGCAAGTGGTGGCATTGGAGTTGACCAGTGGTAGTTATGTCAATTTGGGCGGTGAACAGGCGATCGCCAGTGGGGGCATCATTGCCCTGCCTGTTTTAGTAGCGGGACTGCAAGACCTAGACAATAGAAAAATGCAGTGGGATGAATTGATCGACAGGGGCAAAATTACGGTTCAGCGCGCCCTGGTGGACATGATCAAAGTGTCCGACCATACCGCCACCAATCTGTTGATTGGGCGGTTAGGGGGGAATTCTGCCCTCAATCGGCGGTTTCAGGAGTGGGGACTGCGCAATACTAAGTTAAACAATGCCCTGCCCGATCGAGATGGGCAAAATACCACCAGTGCCAGTGATCTGGTGCGTTTACTGAGTTTAGTAGAGCGGGGACAACTCCTACAACTGCGCAGTAGGGATCGGTTTTGGGACATCCTAGCCCGTACCACAGAAAATGATCTATTGCCCGTAGGCATCAGTGCCGAAGCCCGCATTTTCCATAAAAGTGGCGAAACCAATAACTCGATCGGGGATACGGGCATGGTGGATATGCCCAACGGTAAACGCTATTTGGTGGCGGTATTTGTCAAAGGAGTGCAGGACAAGGAATCAGCACGGGAACTAATCCGCACTTGCTCTAATACTATTTACACTTATCTGGTCAGGTTAGGACAACAGGCAGAAAATCCGTAGGGCGATCCCAGTTTGCCCCTCACCCCCAACCCCTCTCGGCGAGGAGCGGAAACTGATCCCAACAAATAGGCAACTACTCTAGCTGGCGTTAGAAAGGGCGTGTAGCGGACTATCCAGTTTTTTAATCTGTTGTACCAACAGACTCAAAAACAAGCCCACATCGGTCACTACCCCCACCGACTCGATCGAGCCCCTGTCTGCCAACTTAGTCACCACCGCAGGATTGATGTCCACACACACCATCTTTACCCCCGCAGGGGTCATATTCCCGACCCCAATGGAATGCAACATGGAAGACAACATCAAAATCATATCTGCGCCCCTGATTTGCTCAGCATAGAGTTTCTGCGCCTTAATCAAATCCATTTCCGTATCTGGCAAAGGACCATCATCCCGAATGGAACCCGCCAACACAAAAGGCACGCCCTGGGTCACACACTCATACATGATGCCCGATCGTAACAGTCCCTGCTCTACCGCTTGGGCAATACCACCACAACGGCGCAGGAGATTGATGACCTTGAGATGATGCTTGTGACCGCCTCTGACACTGACTCCCCGCTGTAAATCCACTCCCAGAGAAGTACCCATCATGGATTGTTCCATATCGTGGACCGCGATGGCATTGCCCCCCAAGAGGGAATGCACATAGCCTTCCCGAATCAGATAGGCGAGATGGGGCGCTCCCCCCGTGTGTACCACCACAGGACCTGCCGTAACTACCACTTTTCCGCCCCGGTCGCGAATTTGCCGCAGTTCCCAAGCGATTTGCTCCACCACCAGTTCCACTTTCCGTTCACTGGAAACCCCTGAACCCATAAAGGAGAATTCTTGCGGTTTGTCCCGCGCCTCTGATTTATGGGCGGTACGAATGCCATGCACCCCCACCACCACCGCTTCCCCAATCACCAAATCCCTAAGCAGTTTGCAGGTGGCAATCACTTCCCCTTGGGCATTGGTACTGATGGCGATCGCTCCATCCATGCGTTGATTCAAGCAACGAATCCATTTGCCATTGACCCGCACTTCCGTAGGATAGATCGTAGTGACATAGAAATCATCGGGAGCAACCCCATCTTGAACCACAGGACGCAAATGGGCAGATTCCACTTCTTCTTCCACTAAGAATGCACCCATTTCAATCAACTGACTGAGAATGGTCATCAACACTTCCGCATCGGGAGCGGATACTTTGATTTTAGCTTCGGAAGTGCTTTGGCGCTGAGTACCCAGTTTGAAATCCAATACTTGAAAACTACCGCCATTTTCCACAATCAAATCTAGGGCACGATTGATAATGCCCGAATCCAGCAGATGCCCTTTCAATTCAATGGTTGTAGATTCCACTCCCGATCGATCGACGACCGCAGGTAATGGAGTTTCTGTCAGTTTGAGCGTGAGGCATTTGGCCGCTCCCCCCGCCTTGAGAAATTCGGTCAACGGAGTTTCAATCACCCGAAAACCGAGGGACTCTAATTGCTGACGCAGACGGTCACTGGCTTGATTGAGCACGATCGAGTGCTCTACATTTACCGCATTACAGGCAAAGTGGAGCGCGTCTTTTTCCTCAATCACAATCCGTTTTTCTTGAGGCACGCGCATTTCAATCAACCGATTAGAATAGGCATCAAAAGCGGGGGGATAATACATCAAATAACCGCCATTCAAGGGACAGAAACAAGTATCCAAGTGGTAGAAACGGGCATCAATCAACCGCAAAGATAGAACTTCAATCTCTAACCATTTGGCAATGTAACTGTGGGCATCCAATTCCGAGCGAAAGCCGTAGCCCGCCCACAGCCAATTCCCGCCCCGATCGAATAGGGCATCTCCCGCTCCCTCAAATGGTAAATCTGGGGGCAGTTCAAATACTTGGAAATTGTGTGCCAAAAACCACCGCTGAAAATGGGGTTCTTCCCCTTGGCGCTCAGGATGATAAAACCGACTGAGAATAAATTTATCTCCCAACACCAACCCCGCATTGGCGGTAAATACCATGTCAGGCACTCCCTGCACAGGCTCAATCAAATCCACGATCGCCCACTGTTTGAGATGGTGATATAGCCCCTGCCACTGTTGCACAGCCCGCTCCCTACTGGAACGGTGCACATTTCCTTCCATCCATGGATTGATTACATAATCCACATCATAGAAGTCGGGCGGACACATAAGAATACGGGTAGTCATAGGAGAATGGTTCTAGCGACAAACAATATCTTAACTCCAAAAATCCCAGAACTCAGGAGACAGACCCATAGTAAATCACCATAACTATTACTGTGTATTCTGCTATACCAAAACCTGATGGTTTAATCCTCCCATAAAGCCTAATTGACAAGGCCAAGAGTAAGAGTGTACTATAAAACTTCTGTGAATTTACGCAAAACTTTATGGCAAAAAAGAGCATGATCGAGCGGGAGCGCAAGCGCCAAAGAATGGTGGAAAAATACAGCGCCAAGTTGGAAGACCTCAAAGCCCAGTTAGCAAACCCCAACCTATCCCAAGGGGAAAAACTAGCCGTGCATCGGCAAATCCAACAAATTCCCCGCAATGCTAACCCTACCCGTCTGAATAAGCGCTGTTGGCTCACGGGCAGACCCAGAGGTTATTACAATGACTTTGGTCTGTGTCGCAATATGTTACGGGACATGGCACACCGTGGCTTACTCCCAGGGGTCCACAAATCCAGTTGGTAAGTGAGCGGGGAAGAACTGCGCCAACTGCTCCTGCAAAAATGGGGTTATTCCTATGACATACAACTGCGCAGGGTAGGAGCAAAGGTACAGCTACAGGTGATGTGGCGGTATGTGGAACAACTGTCTTTCCCCCTGTCTGAGTCAGAATATGTCCAGCATCTCCAATCGGTGGCTCAGCACCTCTGTGATTGGGGCGCAGATATTAAATTTCGCCAATTCCTGCAAGAGACCAAGGCACGACCCCGATTGGGTAAACCTGTAGTTATGGTCATTGATCTGGGGTCTCGATCGAGCGAATGGTTGCTTTAGATATAGTCCCAAAGATTAGCTTAGTTCTAAGTTAGACATTAGGCTAGAATTTTAACATGCGAGTTCTGCCCGCCCAACCCATGACCACTGTTACCATTTCCGTACCTTCCATCGCCTGTGGCGGCTGTATCCAAACTTTAACTACAGCCATTCATACGGTAGATCAGACAGCGATCGTGCAGGGGGATGTAGCCAACAAAACCATCACGGTAACTACAGCCAAACCCATGTCAGACATCAAAGCAGTGATCATTGCCACAGGGCATCAAATCGCTGAATGACCGAAAAAATTTTTATCGCTGGGGGCAGTGGCTGTGTCGGTCATTACTTGGTGGAATCTCTGTTAGCACAGACTGACTGGCATCTCTACCTGTTATTGCGCCATCCCCATAAATTACAAGTGCCTATCCCCCCTGATCGGGGCACAATTTTACAGGGCAGTTTACAAGACATTCAGCAATATCAAACCCTCATCGGGGAGATGCACTACCTAGTGAGTACAGTAGCCTGTTGGGGCGGGCAAGACACTTACTTGATCAATGTGGACAAAACCCACGAATTATTTAGCTATCTAAACGGGTCAGTGTGCAAGCGCGCCGTTTATTTCTCCACCGCCAGCATCATCGATCGACACCTGCAAATCTTGCCCCAAGCCCTGACCATCGGCACAGACTACATTCGCTCCAAAGCCATGGGCTTGCTGAAAATGCAGGATTTACCCCTCAAGGACAAAGTCATCACCGTTTTCCCCACGATTGTGTTTGGGGGCAATGGCTACGATAAACCCTTTGCCTTTACTTCGGCGGGCATTAAAGACATTGTGCCCTATCTGCCCCTGATCAAATTTCTCAAGGCTGAAGGCAGTTTCCACTTTATTCACGGGTTCGACATTGCCCAGATGGTCACCCACATTTTGCAGAATGGTTATCCCGATCGACAGGTGGTATTGGGCATGGCTCCCATATCAGTCAATCAAGCCCTGCAAGAAATTTGCGCCTTGCGTAACCAGTCCAGCCCTTGGCAAATAGATGTGAATCCAACCTTTATCAAATTTATGCGCTGGCTATTTCGCATTCAAATGGCAGAGTGGGATGAATTTTGCCTATCCCAGCGCCACTTTACCTACCCCCACCTGTGCCCCGCAGATTTGGGACTGACCGCCCGCTATCCCCGCCTCGCCCAGATTGTGCAGGATGCCCTCCCCCCTTGATTGTGATTTCCTATAAATCCCTGCTTTCTAATTACGGTGGTTTATCTGATTAGCGATCGCAATAAAACATAACCGATCGTTATTAAAAACTCATGGCTTGCCAGCCAGCTTTAATTGGGCAAATGCTGATGGCGTAAGGATTTCAGCCCTAGTTATACCCCAAGGCATAAAAATAATGAAATTTTATATTACTTTAAGAAAATGCTTAGATTGTTTTTACAATCTGAGCCAACAGAGTTATTATGCGAAAGAATACCTAGAGCGAGTTAGCGGGTGCCATACCTGACATAGACTAGCTTCAAGGTTAATTATCGTTCTTATTTTATTTTGACAATCTCAAGAGGAAAATCATGGCAACTAAGTACAAAGTCCGACTGATCAACGAAGCCGAAGGCTTGGATCAAACTATTGAAGTGGCAAGTGATGAATATATCCTGGATGCCGCCGAAAATCTCGGTATTGAACTCCCCTATTCCTGTCGGGCGGGTGCTTGCTCTTCCTGTGCAGGCAAAATCCTCAAAGGGGAAGTAGATCAAGGGGATCAATCTTTCTTAGATGATGAGCAAATCGAAGCGGGTTATGCCCTCCTGTGCGTTTGCTATCCCCAGTCCGATTTGGAAATTCTCACTCACCAAGAGGAAGCTCTGTACTAGATTCTCACCCTAGACCTATACATCGGGGGCTTAGAACTAATTCTTTGTCCCCTTTTTCGTTCTCTATTCTTTGATTCACCTGTCTTTGCATTCTAGGAATTGCCATGCGCGTCTCTCAAATGCTGTGGGTCACTCTCAGAGAAGACCCTGCGGAAGCGGAATTAGCTAGCCATAAATTACTTTTGCGGGGGGGATACATCCGTCGCGTATCAGCGGGGGTCTATGCCTATTTGCCCCTGATGTGGCGCGTCCTGCAAAAAATAATGACCATTGTCCGGGAAGAGATGAATCGGGCGGGGGCAATGGAATGTCTGTTACCGCAAATTCAGCCTGCGGAACTGTGGCAAGAATCGGGGCGGTGGGATACCTACACCAAGGCAGAGGGCATCATGTTTGCCTTGGTCGATCGATGTCAGCGGGAGATGGGTTTGGGTCCTACCCACGAAGAAGTGATTACGGCAATCGCTAGGGAGATGATTCGTTCCTATCGTCAACTGCCATTGAATCTCTATCAAATTCAGACCAAGTTTCGGGATGAGATTCGCCCCAGATTTGGCTTAATGCGGGGGCGGGAATTTATCATGAAGGATAGTTATTCTTTCCATAGTTCTATGGATAGTTTGCAAGCCACCTATTTAGCCATGGATCAGGCTTATAGAAATATCTTTACTCGCTGTGGTTTAGAATTTCGGGCGGTGGAAGCGGACTCTGGAGCGATCGGTGGTTCAGGTTCCCAAGAGTTTATGGTATTGGCGGATGCGGGGGAAGATGAAGTCCTCTACACCAGCGATGGACTCTATGCCGCCAATGTGGAAAAGGCGGTGTCTCTCCCCCCTGATCCCGTTCCTTCCCGTTTTACCAAGTCCGAAAAATTACATACTCCCAATACGGAAACGATCGCCAAAACCTGCGCGGTGATGGGCATTGACCCCACTCAAGATGTGAAACAGGTGATTTATCAAGCGGTCTTCAATAATGGTCAAATGGTATTGGTGCTGGTGAGTATACGCGCCGATCAGGAAGTGAATGAAGTGAAGTTACAAAATGAACTGAGTAAATTAGCGGGTAGATTCCAAGCTAGCACTGTCCTCAGTCTGAAAATTTTGGATGGAGAACTGCAATCCCAATTGACCGCCAAACCCTTGCCCATCGGCTATATTGCCCCTGATTTAGAGGATAGTTTCATTGCGCAAAAACCTCTCTTATATCCCCATTTCCTGCGGATTGCCGATCAAACGGTAGTGAACCTAAAGAACTTTGTGACGGGTACAAATGAACTGGAATACTCTTTAGTGGGGGCAAATTGGGGGGTAGATTTCCCTTTACCTGAATTGATAGTGGATATTCGCAAAGCTCAGGCGGGCGATCGAGCCATCCATGACCCGACTCAAGTGTTGTTATCGGCGCGGGGGATTGAAGTGGGACACATTTTTCAACTGGGGACAAAATACTCCCAAGCCATGCAAGCCACCTTCACCAATGAACAGGGGGAAGAAGTGCCCTTGATTATGGGCTGTTATGGATTAGGGGTTTCCCGTCTCGCCCAAGCCGCCGTGGAGCAAAATCACGATGGCGATGGCATCATTTGGAATCCTGCGATCGCTCCCTATCAGGTGATTATTTCTGTACCCAATGGGAAAGATACCCAGCAAATGACTGTGGCGGAAAAACTCTATCGAGAATTACAACAGGCTGGTATAGAAGTATTATTGGACGATCGAGATGAGCGGGCGGGGGTAAAATTCAAGGATGCAGACCTGGTGGGCATTCCCTATCGCCTAGTAACGGGTAAAGCCATCAGTAATGGACAAGTGGAAATAGTAACCAGAGCAACTAAGCAGGGGGAAAATGTATCGATCGAGCAGGTGGCGCACTGGTTACAGGAGCGTATCCGCCAGTCATTATTAGGCACACAATAAAGTTAATCAAGAAAGTTAATCCAGTGTCATCAACCTAAAAAATGTGACATAATTTAAGCCGTTTGTCATTGTGAATCTATGTACGATTGTATAGTTGTAGGCGCTGGTCCCAGTGGTGCTTCCTCAGCCTATCATTTAGCGAAATTAGGACGGCGGGTACTGGTGCTGGAAAAGGAAGTTTTACCCCGCTACAAACCCTGTGGGGGTGGAGTATCGCCCCAAGTGCAGGAATGGTTTGACTTTGACTTTAGCCCCGCCATTTCCGTCACCATCAACCAAATCCGCTACACATGGCAGAGCCAAGACCCGCAAATCATGCCACTAAAAACCGTGTCCCCTGTGTGGATGGTGCGCAGGGATATTTTTGACCACTTTTTAATCCGTCAGAGCCAGAACCAGGGGGCAGAAGTGCGCTTTCCTGTAACGGTGACAGGCATTGAGTGGCAGAGCGATCGATGGTTGATTAAAACCCCAGAGGAAGTATTTGCGGGTAAATTTGTGATTGCCTGCGATGGTGCTAAAGGTGCTATGGCAAAGTGGCTGGGGTTCAAGGAGCGGAAACGGCGCATGGGAGCGGCGCTGGAAGTAGAAGCCCCTGTGCCCCATCCCGATACCCAATCTGCCCATTTCGACTTTGGCGCTGTCCACAATGGCTACATCTGGAATTTCCCCAAACAGGATGGTTATTCCATCGGTGTCGGCACTTTTTTGGGGGGCGAAAAACAAAACCTCAAGGAAATTGGCGCTAAATATGCCCAAAATTTTGGGGTGGATTTTCACCAAGTCAAGCAGTATGGACACCCCCTGTGTCTATGGGATGGGGATCAGCCCCTACACACCCAAAATGCCCTACTAGCGGGAGAGTCCGCCTGTGTGGTCGATCCCTTTACCGCCGAGGGTATTCGCCCCGCCCTGTTAACAGGAATGTTAGCTGGAAAAGCTGTCGATCGAGCCTTGAGTGGAGACAGCCAAGCCCTAGCCAATTATTCTGCCCAAGTCCACGAGGAGTGGGGTATTGACATGGCATGGGCAAAACGCATATCGCAAATTTTTTATCGTGTCCCCAGTTTCGCCTATCAGATCGGCATTAAACGCCCAGGGGCGACCCGACGCATGGGACAAATTTTGTGTGGCGAACTCAGGTATCGGGATGTGGCGGCTCATGCGGTCAAAAGTTTAACTAAGGGTCTGTTGGGTGGCAAGGGCTGATTTTTGCCAAGTAAGCCATAATCCGATAAGCTAAGGTTAAGCAAAGTTAAGGAAATAAATTCGGGATAACCTTATGGCGATTCGCCCAGAAATTTGCCTAGTGGTCTTGGATATTGACGGCACCATTAGCGGGTCAGCCAATCGGGTATCTGAACCCGTAAAACTAGCAGTACGATCAGCACAGGAGCGGGGCGTAAAAGTTGCCATTGCTACGGGCAGAATGTATCGATCGGCTCTGCGCTTTCATCGGGAAGTGGGTTCCGACTGTCCCTTAATTTCTTATCAGGGTGCACTGATTAAAGACCCAATCACAGGGCAAACCGTGGGGCACTGGGCAGTCGATCGTAGCTATGCCTTGAAATTATTAGAAGATTTTGCTCCCTACACCGCCACAGGTAGTCTGTCGGTGCATCTCTACCTAGATGACAATTTATATGTAAAATCCATCACCGCCCAAACCCTCGCCTATGCCCAGCGTTCGCAAGTGGAAGCGATCGCCGTAGGAGACTTAGGAGAATTTATCCTCTGTCAAGATACTGACCCCACCAAGGTTTTAGCCCTCAGTGATGACCCGCAAATTATCTCTGAATTACTCACCAATCTCAAGAATCGCTACAGTCAAGGGGAACTCTATCTCACTAAATCCGTAGCCACCTATTTTGAGGCAACCAACCCCATCGCCAACAAGGGTACAGCAGTTAAGTATCTAGCGGAAGAGATTTTAGGCTTAACCCGTGAACAGGTGATGACCGTAGGCGACAACTTCAATGACTTGGAAATGATTTCCTATGCAGGGATTGGCGTAGCCATGGGCAATGCGCCCCCAGACTTGCAAGCTCTAGCGGATTGGATTGCCCCTGATGTGGAAGCAGATGGAGCCGCTGTGGCGATCGAGCGATTCATCCTCAATCAATAATTATCAACTCTTAGTCACCCTCCCTTACTAGTATAGGAACAGCTAAATTGCTTTCACTGCTCCCCTCGCCCTTTGGGAGAGGGGCACACCTACTCACTTCAGCCTTTGTTATGAAAGATAATTTGGGTGCTGGTTTCATTCCCCCCTTGTTCTTCGTCTTGGTAGAGGGGTTGCAGGGATTGTAAAATGAGGTCGCCCACCTGCCGATACACCACCACTTTATTCAGATTTTTCACGAAATTATCGATCGATATGCGCACAGACTGCAAGGATTTATATTTCTGTAAAATCTTTTTAATCAAGTAGCTGACCGTAATGGATTCTAGGTCATGTTGTTCATTGGGCCAGTTCCCTGTGCACACCGCAAACATGAGCTTTTTCACCCTAATCAGGGTCTGCAAACTGTGGGACTGGAGTTCAAATACCGCATCGTTGAATGCTTCACTCTTAGTAATATCTTGCACTTCTGGTTTAGGTGCAGGAACACGGACTTCCGTAAACTCTGGCAGTGCCTCAGTCTGAGATGGGTTTACAGGGGTATGATGAAAAGGAGCGGTGTTAGCTTCAATCACTGCCTGTGCCTCAATTACGACTTGAGCTTGACTGGGGGAGAGCCAGTTAATTTCTGCTAAGGGTTCTGGAGTAACGGTAGTTTCCGTTGATATTTTGACTGGAAATTGCCCGATACCCTTATCAGTACGATCGATGGGGTACTCATCCGTAGGTATATAATTAGGCGACGCATCCACTGTCGTTTGTAAATTCACCGCAGGCATATCATCACCCAGCGCTGGAGCAGTCTCTGCTATGGCTTCCCTAGGCACGAACTGCTCTTCTAGGGGAATGAGATTGATCACAGTTGGCGGCACTAATTCCTCATTGGCAGTGAGCGCTTTTTCTGTAACAGGAACTGGCTCTTGATGTGGTTCAGCATAAGGCATCACATCAGGTGGACTGGAAGCATCTGGCTCCACTTCATTATCAGTAATAACCGTCGATCGAGTATCAAATGGAGCGATCGGTTGGGATGGCGACCCCGAATTAGTGAACCACACTTCATGCTCTGAGGCTTGAGGCTCTGTAGTTGCTAGGGAATTATCCACTCCTAGGATGGTTGCTTCCTGATCGCTGGCGGGGGCATTAGGTAGATTGAGGCTAGCGGATGCCTCCCTAATTTCATTAAAAAATTCCTCAGTAGCAGACGCATTCCCCGCCATGAAGCACTGGGTATTCTCTTCATCCACTTTGGGGGTAATGATGCGCAGATGGGTAGCGTAGCCCGACTCCTGTTCAGCTTCCACAGGCTCTTCTAATTCCTTGGGGCTTGGAGGCAAATTGTAATGGATGGTGGGTAACATATCATCAACTGTTGGTTCAAGTGATTCGGGGAGCACATCCTCCAGCAATTCATAGTCAAATTCATCCTCCTCTTGCGGAGTAGTAGTTTCACTCTCAAGGGGAAAGTCTGGCTCCTGCTCGATCGGGGGATTGGGGAATCCTAGCACATCTTGCGGCACAATATCATTTCCCCTGCTGGGTGCTTCGGCAAACCTATCATCCACAGTAGAAATTTCTCCTAAATTCTCTGGCGTAGTGGGAATATAACTTGGCTCTTCAGGAGTAAAACTAAGGTCTGGCTCTGGCAATTCTGATATATCCTCGATCGGTTCCTCATATCCTGCCTCAGAGATAGGCATAAAGTCTGGTTCCGTAGATTCTAATAACTCCTGAATCGGTGTTTCATATTCTGGTTCAGGAATGTATGGCGACTCACTGGGCGGATTGATGACAACTTGCGAATTATTGACCGTTTCCTTTGCCTTCATGTCAATAAAATCCGCGTGTATGTGCAGGTTTTGGATAATTGGCTGTAGTTGAGAAGGCGGTAAGATATTCTGACTGCCTGTGTAATTCACAGCTTGACTGGGTGCTGGCTGAGGGGGGGGGTTGAGCACTTGGTTATACACTGAATTGCCCGCATTCACTTCCCCTGCCAACTCTGCCACAATGACATCATCATACAATTTAGGCAGTTGGGTAGGAATCTCTAACTTCAACTGCAGGGCATCGTCAGGCAGTACCCGCATCACTTCCTCTAAGGTAGTTACCCCAGAAATGATTTTGCCCAGCACCGATTCCCGAAAGGACAAGGTATTGAAGCGATTGAGGTGTACCCTGAGCCGATCGAGTTCATTGCGATAAATTGCCATCTTCACCGTATCATCGGCATCAATCAATTCAAATACTCCTTCCCGACCCAGATAACCCGAATTAAAACACTTAGCACACCCTTTCCCCTTGCGCCATTTGTGCTGGTGCCGATCCCTTGGGTCTAGTCCGAGCATCTGCATTTCCTCTTCTGAGGGGGTATGTTCCACTGCGCAGTAGGGACAGACTTTGCGCACGAGGCGCTGACAGGCAATTCCCACCAGAGCTTCGCTACACAGTCCTGTATCCATCCCCAAAGCCTTGAGACGGGGCAGTGCTCCCAGTGCATCGTTGGTGTGGAGAGTAGTCAACACCAAGTGCCCAGTCAGGGCGGCCCGCAGGGCAGTTTCCGCCGTTTCACTGTCACGGATTTCCCCCACCATCACAATATCTGGGTCTTGGCGCAGGAGCGACCGTAGTCCTTCCGCAAAGGTCAACCCTGACGCTTTATTCACCTGAGACTGCACCACATTGGGGATGTAGCACTCCACTGGGTCCTCGATCGTGGCGATGTTCTTATCTCCTGTGGCGAGGGTAATCAGACTGGTGTATAGGGTACTGGTTTTGCCCGATCCCGTAGGACCTGTAATTATAATCAGCCCTTGGGGTTGCCTAATCCACCGCTTAAATACTTTGGACAATTGATCGGATAAGCCCAAATCCTCTACCTTCTGGAAGGTGTTATTCATGGGCAGTAACCGCATCACCACTTTTTCCGACATTTCCGTCGACCCCACTACTAGAGTAGGCATGGTGCTGACCCGAATGGCGGCAAGTTGATTGTCAAAACTCAGGAACTGCTCATTGATGCGCCCGTCTTGGGGTTTGCGACTTTCGGCAATGTTCATATCACACATGACCTTGATCGCCATGACCACCTTACGGCTTAGTTCTAAGGGCAAGGTAGTTACGGGGCGCAGGATGCCATCAATGCGATAACGCACCGACAAGCCTGCGCGGGTTGGCTCCAGGTGAATGTCGCTGGCACGCAGGGACAAAGCCTCAGTAATCAGACGGGAGATGCGCTCCTGCTGAGTGGTAGCGAATAACATGCGGTTCTCCACCGCGTCGGTAATATCTTCGTGGGAATCTACGCCCAATACCAAGCTCTGTTGCAGGGCGTCCATCCCCGTAAACCCTTGGGGCAAATTATTCCAACGGAACCAATTGCGATAACTGCGCTCGGAAACAGGGATAACTTGCACTTTAGAAACTTGCAAGATACGCCTGAGTAGGGAAATTTCTGCATCAGAAGGGGTCAAGGGACTGCCGAGATAATAGCACCCGCCCCACAACAATAGGGGGATGACAGGGGGCAAAACTTCATCCTTGGGCAACTTGCGGATGCTTTCCATGAATAGGTCTTTGATTTTGGTATCCAGCGCATGGGGGTTGATTTCCAAGTCATCCCCCACAAGAATTTTCAGGGCGGCATCCGTGGTCAGTTCTTTCCGCTTTAGTTGTTCCAATACTGAGACATTAGCCATAGTCGCTGGTGGGCAAAGTTGCTCATTCTATCTTAACCCAGAAATTATTTTACCTACAACTATCTTGACAGGGTATTTGACGCTAAAACCCTAACGCAGATAGCCATAGCGTCGCAAATGTGCCCTGAGGGCAGTGGGAAAATCGCGGTAACGGCTGACTTCTTTGCCCTGTTGATCATAAGTTACCAGACCCCAGTCCGATTTCCGATCGTAACGGGCTAACATAAATTGCCAACCTTGGTCAAATTCTCCCAACAGGGCTTTTTGTGCCACATAGCCTGCCAGCACGCCATTGATTTGTCCGTCTTCTCTGGTAATTTCTTCGATCGCCGCAAACATTCTCTGGAGTTCGGCTCTGAGGTAACGGGGATAGTTACGGGTGGTATCTACCAGTTTGCCATCTTTGAGGGAAAAAATTTGGGAGGGTGGGAAAGAGAACGCATAGGCACTAAAGGCGTAATAAAAGCTCTGATCCTTTGAAATTAATTCGATCGTGCCGTCCCCATCTAGGTCTTGGAAGCCAATGCCAGCCCCGTCCTTGGCACCTGTTTCTACCTTTTGGAATTTACCTTGCCGCTTGGTGTAGATGATAGTGCTAATGCAACAGTGGGCACCACCGCTAAAGGTTTCCACAATCACTTCAGGGATACCATTTTTATCTAAATCCCTGAGGGCTAACCGTCCAAACACCAGAGTATTTTGCCTGTCTTGGGTGTGTACTTGACCATTTTCCAGAATCTGGTAACGCAGGTTGGGGGCATCTAAGTTTGGGCTGGGGTCTCCCAGTTTGATGGGTTGATAATCTATCTTCACCGTGATAGGTCCGTTGGTGAGGGTGGTCTGGACAGGACGATCGCCCAGCTTGATCGAGCTAATACCCCCAGCACTATTAGAGGCAAGGACAAGGGTGGACAATATCCAGTTCAAGATAGGTAGAGGAGCCATAGGAATTTTGGGATATGGGTGAAATTAGTTTAGGCAGAATCTGGGGCTAAAAATTTTCTACTACTATTTTAAGAAGAAGATGAACCTTGACCAAGGGTTCCCAGATAGGGTTATACTCATGGCACTTGTCCGCTCACCCAGTATAAACTTCCATGATTCAAAATGACATCTGGATCAAAGCTATGGCAGAACAGGGGATGATTACCCCTTTTGAACCTACCCTGATTCGCCAAGTCAGCCCCGATCGACGGGTGATTAGTTATGGGCTATCTTCCTATGGATACGACATTCGCCTATCGCCCAAGGATTTTCGGGTGTTTCGCCACATCCCAGGCACTGTAGTTGACCCCAAAAATTTCAACCCTGCCAACCTCGAACCCGCCCAACTGCACCGCGACCAAGGGGGAGAGTTTTTTATCATGCCTGCCCATTCCTACGGGTTGGGGGTAGCTTTAGAAAAATTAGCCGTTCCCGATAATGTGACCGTGTTGTGTATCGGCAAAAGTAGCTATGCCCGCACGGGCTTGATTGCCAACCTTACCCCAGCGGAGGCGGGCTGGCGCGGACATCTGACTTTAGAATTTTCCAACTCTTCCAGTGCCGATTGTCGCATCTATGCCAATGAGGGGGTGGTACAACTCCTGTTTTTACTGGGAGAACCCTGTGCCGTGAGCTACGAAGCCCGCAAGGGTAAATACCAAGACCAGACCGAGACCGTAACTTTAGCTAGAGTATAAGTATATGAAAAATTGGGCGGGTAAAAAAGCGATCGTGACTGGGGGCAGTAGTGGCATTGGTAGGGCAGTGGTCGATCGCTTGGTGGCGCAGGGGGTAACTACGGCAATTGTCAGTCGTAACCCAGAACCCAGACCACCTTTAGGAAGAGCCTACAGTTTAGATTTGACCCAAGTACCCACCGTTAAAACTACCATTGCCTCGATCGTGGCGGAATTAGGCGGGATTGATTTTTTGATCAACTGTGCAGGTATGGCTTACATTGCCCCGTTAGCTGAGATGCCTTTAGAAGCATGGCAAAAGTTATTTGACCTGAATGTCACCAGTGTCTTTCAGGTGCTCCAAGGGGTATTGCCTACCATGCGCCAGCAGAACTCAGGCACAATTCTCAATGTGGCATCGATCGCTGGGAAACAGGGTTTTCCTAATTGGTCAGCCTACTGCGCCAGCAAATTCGCCCTGGTGGGCATGGGGCAGGCATTGGCTGAGGAAGAAAAAAAGCACGGGATTCGGGTGATGACCATCTGCCCCGGTTCGGTTAATACGCCCCTGTGGGACACCCTAGGAGATATGCCCGCCCATTTCGATCGATCCGCCATGCTCACCCCTGATACAGTCGCCGACACGATCGTGCAAATGCTGAGCCTACAAGGGGATGGCATTATTACTGAACTGGTGCTCATGCCCAATGCGGGAATTTTCTAGGATTGCCCCTGTGTTAAAATGGCAACCATCTGAGGCAGACCTAACCCCTCTTAACCCTAAAAATTTTTGTGGCAGTTATGCAAAATTCTTCCGATGCCCTGTTAGGTGGTATTGTCCGTCGCCCCACCCGTCCCGTAGTCATTGGTCAAGGTTCCACTGCCGTTACCATTGGCGGTCAACATCCAGTGGTAGTCCAATCCATGATCAACGAAGACACTTTGGATGTGGTGGGTGCTTTCAACGCCATTCGCCGCTTACACCAGATGGGCTGTGAAATTGTGCGGGTCACTGTGCCCAGCCTTGCCCATGCCCACGCGGTGGCAGAAATTAAACAAAAGTTGCGCGCCTATTATATGGATGTGCCCCTGGTGGCGGATGTACATCACAACGGCATGAAAATTGCCCTAGAAGTGGCAAAACATGTGGATAAGGTACGCATTAACCCCGGCCTATATGTATTCGAAAAACCCAAACTCGATCGAACAGAGTATACGCAAGCAGAATTTGCAGAGATTGGCGACAAAATCAAGGAAACCTTAAAACCCCTAGTCCTCAGCCTCAAGGAACAGAATAAAGCCATGCGCATCGGTGTAAATCATGGCTCTCTGGCAGAAAGAATGCTATTTACCTATGGGGATACCCCTGCGGGTATGGTGGAATCGGCGTTAGAGTTTATCCGCATCTGTCAAGAACTGGACTTTCATAATATAGTTATATCACTGAAAGCCTCCCGTGTACCTGTGATGATCTCAGCTAACCAGTTGATGGTGAAACGCATGGATGAATTGGGCATGAACTATCCGCTCCATTTGGGGGTCACCGAAGCGGGGGATGGGGAGTACGGCAGAATTAAATCCACTGCTGGCATTGCCACCCTTTTGGCCCAAGGCATTGGCGATACCATTCGGGTTTCCCTCACCGAAGCGCCCGAAAAAGAGATTCCCGTGTGCTATGGTATTTTGCAAGCCTTGGGACTGCGGCGCACCATGGTGGAGTATGTGGCTTGTCCTTCCTGTGGGCGCACCCTATTCAATCTGGAGGAAGTTTTACACAAGGTGCGATCGGCAACCAGCCACCTGACGGGGCTAAACATTGCGGTAATGGGCTGTATTGTCAATGGTCCTGGGGAGATGGCGGATGCGGACTACGGTTATGTGGGCAAAACCCCTGGTATGATCTCTCTCTATCGCGGGCGGGAAGAGATTAAGAAGGTTCCCGAAGAGCAAGGGGTAGAGGAACTAATCGCCCTAATTAAAGCCGATGGCAAATGGGTAGAACCGCCCGTATCAGTCTAGGCACTGTTGATTAGAAGTAGTCTTGCAATACCCTCACCCCAAAGGAGGAGAGGGATTTAGGGTGAGGGAAAAGAGTAATAAGAAAAAAGGGGCATATGCCCCTTGTATTTTCAGATTCTTAATAGCAGTACCTAGCTGGCGACAAAAGTGGACTTAAATTCAGTGATGGCAGTGCGCAGGATTTCTTCTGCCTCCTTGGTAATGGTGCGTTCCGTCTGGATGATTTCCGCAAAACGGGGCTTGCTGGTAGCCAGATAGTTACGCAGACCCTTGTTAAAATCACCGACCTTTTCCACGGGAATGTCATCTACAAAACCATTGATGGCACAGAAAATAATCGCCACCTGATCCCACACGGGCAAGGGGGAGTACTGGGGCTGTTTGAGAATCTCCCGCAGTCGCTGTCCCCGCGCCAACTGGGCTTGGGTAGTTTTGTCCAAGTCCGAGGCAAACTGGGCAAAGGCCACCAGATCGTCATACTGGGCTAGTTCCAGCTTGATTTTGCCCGCCACTTGCTTCATGGCTTTAATCTGGGCGGCAGACCCTACCCGTGATACGGAAATACCGGGGTTGATGGCGGGACGCACCCCAGCATTAAATAGGTCAGAGGACAAGAAAATTTGCCCGTCCGTAATGGAAATCACATTGGTGGGAATGTAGGCAGACACATCCCCCGCTTGGGTCTCAATAATGGGCAGGGCAGTCATGGAACCGCCACCCAAGGTATCGTTTAACTTGGCGGCTCTTTCTAGCAAACGGGAGTGCAGATAAAATACATCCCCAGGATATGCCTCCCGACCGGGGGGACGACGCAAAAGCAGGGACATCTGACGATAGGCTTGGGCGTGCTTGGACAGGTCGTCATAGACCACTAGGGTAGCCTTACCCTTGTACATAAAGTATTCCGCCATGGATGCACCCGTGTATGGAGCAAGGAATTGCAGGGTGGCAGGGTCATTGGCATTGGCGGTAATCACTACCGTATATTCCAAAGCGCCACTCTCAGCCAGTACATTCACCACATTGGCAACAGTGGAGGCTTTTTGCCCGATCGCCACATAGACACAGATACAATTTTGACCTTTTTGGTTGATGATAGTATCCACAGCTACAGCAGTTTTGCCTGTTTGCCGATCGCCGATGATCAATTCCCGCTGTCCGCGCCCAATGGGAATCATGGCATCGATCGCCGTAATCCCAGTTTGTAAGGGTTCATATACCGATCGACGGGCAATGATACCGGGGGCAGGGGATTCAATCAGGCGAGAAGATTCCGCCTTAATTTCCCCTTTACCATCGATCGGGCGGGCTAGGGCATCAATTACCCTACCGATAAAAGCCTCCCCCACAGGCACTTGGGCAATTTTACCAGTGGATTTGACGGAACTACCTTCGGCAATGCCCCTGCCTTCCCCCATCAACACCACCCCTACATTATCTTCTTCTAGGTTGAGGGCGATGCCCACCGTGCCATCTTCAAATTCCAGCAGTTCGCTAGCCATGCACTTTTCTAGCCCATAGACCCGGGCGATGCCATCCCCCACCTGAAGCACAGTGCCCACATTGGTAACCTGTAATTCTTGGTTGTAGTTGGCAATTTGTTGTTTGATGATATTGGTAATTTCATCAGGTCTGATGCTAATCATTGGTTGTCCTCTCTATTTAGTTAAATTAAACACTTGCTAACAGCCGACTGGAAATACGGCGCAATTGCCCACGGATACTGGCATCAATGATTTGGGAGCCTACCCTAATAGATACACCGCCGATGAGGCTGGGATCAACCGTAATTTCCAGCTCTACCGCGCCTGCCCCTGTCAAACCCATCACCCTTTGCCTTAGGGTGTCGGTCTGGGCATCCGTGAGGGGAGTAGCGGTGGTCACCTGCGCAAAGGCGATATTTTTTGTCTGTCTGTACAGGGCTTGAAACTGGGTACAAATGTCCAAGACAAAGGCAATGCGGTCTCGATCGACCAATAAGCCCAGAAAATTCAGAGTTAGGGGTTGTAATCCACCGAGTACCTGCCCCAACACCTGCTTTTTCAGGGTATCCCCCATGACTGGACTGGCTAAAAAACGCGCCAGTTCTGGAGAATTGCTGACAGCGGAAATGATTGCCTGCACATCAGCGCTGATCGCCTCCACTAGGTTTTGCTCCTCGGCTAGGGCCATGAGGGCTTCGGCATAAGGCTCGGCGACCTTGCGGTTAATAGCTTCTGTTTTCATCGACTTAAAAGAGATAGACTACGATCAACTAACTGATGTTGGGCAGAGGCACTCAAACCCTGATCTAGTCGGGATTGGGTAGCTTGCAATGCCTGCTCTACCAACTGGCGGCGCAATTGCTTAACCACCCGCGACCGCTCACTGGCAATTTCTTGATCAGCGGCGGCTTGCAGTTTGGCAATGTCCTCTTCCACCCCCGCCAAGATGGCATTGCGGGCTACATCGGCTGATTGTTGGGCTTCTTGGATAATGCGCTGGGCTTCTTGCTCGGCTTGGGTGAGCTGGGCTTGGGCAGATTCTAAGTCCTGCTTTGCTTTGGCTTGACGGGCTTCTGCGTCCTTGAGGGCAGACTCGATCCTGTGCAGGCGGGCGGACAACAATTTACCTAAAAATCCCCTCGCAAAATTCACCAACAGTACCAAGACAATAATCAGGTTGATCAGGTTGGTTTCTAGGATGTTGGAGTTAATGCCAAATCCTTCGCTGGCTAGAATGTGCATGCTATACCCCCACTAAATCCCCAAGTAACTTGCTGAGAATTTGCCCACTCAAGGCTTCCACTTCGGCTGACAGGGCTTGCACAGCCTCGGCTTTTTGCTGGTCAATCTCTGCCCTAGCTTGGGCTACCTTGGCTTGGGCGGTACTGATGGCTTCGGCAATTCGCTGAGTCCGCAGTTTGTTTGCCTCCGCTTGGGCGTTGGTAATAATTTCTTGGGCAGTTTTACGGGCAGACACAAGGGATTTTTCGTAGGCGACGGTCAATGCCTTGGTCTTTTCTAGTTGCTCCTTGGCTTGGTTAATCTGGCTGAGGATATAACTATTGCGTCCGTCGATCGCCCCCGTGAGCGGTTGAAAAAATAATTTATTTAGAATAGCCACCAATAGCAAAAATTGCGCCGCCATAATGGGCAGGGTGGCATCTAGGTCAAACAAACCACCCGACTCGGTAGCAGTTTCCGCCGCCACCAGAGTCAAGGGCGGAACATCAACAAGAAGTTGCCAAAAATTCATGAAAAGGCACCATCAGGTAACAGTAAATACAAGAGAAGTCAGATTAGTTCAGCTTAGGCGGTGAAGGGGTTAGCAAATAGCAGTACGAGGGCAACCACTAGACCATAAATGGTCAGAGCTTCCATAAATGCCAAGCTCAACAATAAGGTGCCACGAATTTTGCCTTCGGCTTCGGGCTGGCGGGCAATCCCTTCTACGGCACGGCTGGCGGCATTACCTTGACCCAGACCAGGACCTACAGAGGCGATACCAACGGCGAGGCTGGCGGCAATTACAGAAGAAGCGGCAACTAGTTCCATGATTATTTCCTTTGTTTGCGAAAATTGTGAAATTGAAAAGCTTTCTTAATCAATATAAAACAGGGTGTACCCTGTGGATCATTTTTTTTGCATTTTGGGGATCATTATCGAGGTGGCCCGTCCCGTGCCCGTTTCCCCCTAGCGCAGGACAAAGTTATTGTTAAGGTTTGCAAAGAAAAAGTAAAATAATTAACAAGTTCTTTAGTTTGTATGGTTTATGCGGGTAGCGATCGCCGGTGGTGGTTTAGCAGGTTTAGCCTGTGGCAAGTATTTAGCGGATATGGGGCATACCCCCATTGTCCTAGAGCGGGAGCAGGTGTTGGGGGGCTTGGTGTCAGCGTGGCAGGATGAGGATGGGGACTGGGTAGAAACTGGTCTGCACGCTTTTTTTGGGGCGTATCCCAATATGTTGCAGTTGATGGGGGAACTGGGCATTCTCGATCGATTGCAGTGGAAGCAACACACTTTGATTTTTAATCAGCCCGAAAAACCGGGGACTCTCTCTCGCTTTGATGTGCCTGATATTCCTGCCCCATTTAATGTGATTGCTTCCATTCTCAGAAATAACGATATGCTCACTTGGGAGCAAAAAATCCGCTTTGCCATTGGTCTATTTCCCGCGATCGTGCGGGGGCAAAAGTATGTGGAGGCTATGGACAAGTACAGCCTAGCAGAATGGCTGAAACGCCAAGGCATTGATGATCGGGTCAACAGTGATATTTTCATTGCCGCTTCCAAGGCGTTGACTTTCATCGATCCCGATCAGGTGTCAGCTACAGTGATTCTCACCGCACTGAACAAATTTTTGCAGGAACGCTACGGCTCTAAAATTGCCTTTTTGGACGGTGCGCCTCCCACTAGGTTGTGTCAGCCGATCGTGGATTACATTGTCAGTAAAGGGGGAGAAGTGAGGACTAATGCTGGCATTAGGGAGATTCGTCTCAAGGCAGATGGCACGGTGCAAAGTTTCTTGGTGAAAGGGGGGGAAGAGGTGACGGCGGATTGTTTTGTGTCTGCCATGTCAGTGGATGCCCTCAAACTCCTGCTCCCTGAGCAGTGGTGGGGCTTGACCTATTTCCAAAAACTCAATGGACTAGAGGGCGTACCTGTGATCAATGTGCAAATCTGGTTCGATCGTAAACTCACCCATGTGGATCATTTACTGTTTTCCCGATCGCCCCTGTTGAGTGTCTATGCCGATATGAGCAATACCACCAGAGCATACGAAGACAAGGATCGATCGATGCTGGAACTGGTGCTTGCCCCCGCTGAGGACTGGATTGGCAGACCAGATGAGGAAATTATCGAGGCGACCCTCAAGGAACTAGCCAAACTGTTCCCCGACCAGATACCCCACCCCGCCCAAGTGCGCAAAGCCCATGTGGTCAAGACCCCTCGATCGGTGTATAAAGCTACCCCAGGTAGGCAGGCATATCGTCCCAGCCAAGTAACGCCCATCGCCAACTTCTTTTTAGCAGGCAGTTACACTATGCAACAATACTTAGGCAGTATGGAAGGGGCGGTACTTTCTGGTAAGCTGACAGCACAGGCAATTCACAGCGCAAACTTAAACTTGTGTTCATCTACTCCCGCGATCGCTTAGTCATGTCTAATTTGGCTGAGGCTTACGAAGTCTGTCGGTGTATTACTGCCCAATATGCCAAAACTTTTTATCTGGGCACCATGCTCATGTCCGAAGCAAAGCGCCGCGCTATTTGGGCAATTTATGCCTGGTGTCGGCGCACTGATGAATTGGTAGATGGCATTCAGGCGGCAACCACTACCGATGCCACCCTCGATGAGTGGGAACACCAACTGGAGGAAATTTTTCAGGGCAATGCCAAAACTGCCCCCGACTACGCCTTGGCGGAAACCCTCAAACAATTTAAGATTCCCATTCGGCCTTTTAAGGATATGATTGCTGGAATGAAAATGGACTTGCGGGACGATCGCTACCAGACCTTTGATGATTTACATTTATATTGTTATCGGGTGGCGGGAACGGTGGGTTTGATGTCTGCGGCGGTGATGGGATTTGAGAGCAAACAACCCGAAGTGATCCAAATGGCCACAGAGGCGGCGATCGCCTTGGGCATAGCCATGCAACTGACTAACATTCTCAGGGACATTGGCGAAGATGCGGAACGGGGCAGAATTTACCTGCCCTTAGAGGAACTCGCCTATTTTGATTACACAGAGACAGATTTACTCAATGGCATTATTGACGATCGATGGATTAACTTGATGAAGTTCCAAATCCAGAGAGCCAGAGAATTTTATCGCTTTGCAGAGAAAGGCGTAACTGCCCTGTGCAAAGACGCCCGCCTGCCCGTATGGACTTCCCTCATGCTCTATCGCAACATCTTAAATGTGATAGAGAGGAACAATTATGAAGTCTTTAGGAGAAGAGCCTATGTACCCACTCCCAAAAAATTGCTTACCCTTCCTTGGGCATGGCTGAGAACCCAGATGTCTTAAATTTTCTGCTCCACGGGACAGTCACCCCGACTGCCCCAGAATCTCTAACTAGACCTTTTTTAGCCAACTGAACATGGCACGCAGTTCTTTACCCACCTGCTCGATCGGGTGTTCGGCTTCCAGACGGCGCATCGCCGTAAATGATGGTTTGCCTGCCAAATTCTCAAGCACAAACTCTTTGGCAAATTGCCCCGATTGAATCTCTTGGAGAATTTTTTGCATCTCTTGGCGGGTGGCATCAGTTACAATGCGTGGACCTCTGGTGTAGTCCCCATATTCCGCTGTGTTGGAAATGCTGTAGCGCATATTGGCTAAGCCGCCCTCCACCACCAAATCCACAATCAATTTCACCTCGTGCAAACATTCAAAATACGCTAATTCAGGTTGATAACCTGCTTGCACCAAAGTCTCAAACCCAGCCTTGATCAGGGCGCTGAGACCGCCACACAGTACCACCTGTTCCCCGAATAAATCCGTTTCGGTCTCTTCTCTAAAAGTAGTTTCTAAAATCCCTGCTCTGGTGGCACCAATCCCTTTAGCATAAGCCATGGCTTTTTGGCGGGCTGTACCCGAAGCATCCTGTTGAATGGCAAACAGGGCGGGCACACCCTGACCTTGGGTAAATACACGCCTGACCAAGTGCCCAGGTCCTTTGGGGGCAACCATCCACACATCTACATCGGCGGGCGGCACAATTTGTCCAAAATGGATATTAAACCCATGAGCAAAAACTAAACTATTGCCCGCTTGTAGATGGGGAGCGATTTCGTGGGTATAAATACTGCGCTGGGCTTCATCGGGAAGCAGAACCATAATCACATCGGCTATTTGGGCGGCAGAGGCTACGGTTTTTACGGTCAAGCCATCGGCTTCTGCTTTTTGCCATGATTTACTGCCTTGGTAAAGACCGACAATCACATCTAAACCACTTTCTTTGAGATTGAGGGCGTGGGCGTGCCCTTGAGAGCCATAACCAATTACAGCGATCGTTTTATTTGCCAACACACTTAAGTCGGCATCATTGTCATAGTACAGTTGTGCCATATTGCGGAAAATGCGAAAAGATAAGAATTTACGCTACCACAAAAATAGCCTCATCTTCTAGGGGCACTGCCTTGAGTTTGTAGGGACAGACAAGTTAATATAATCCCTCTCTCAGCAATGTTCCCGATCGTTGAAGAGAGCAGGGAGTATGGTTTAATAAATCTGGTTGGGTTTACCTAGATTAAATTTTAATTGTTCCCCCCAACTTCCTCAATCAAGTCAATCTAACCGAATTAGCCTAATCCTATGAGTCCCACTGTAGAAGTTATTCAACCAGCAGGTCGCCTAGACATTACCAATGCCGCTCAACTACGCCGTCAAGTGAATGATCTGGTAGCCAGCAAGCCCAATTACCTGTTGGTCGATTTGCAGAATGTGGTATTTATGGATAGCTCTGGGTTGGGTGCCTTGGTGTCTGCCCTCAAATCCATGCGATCGATCGGGGCGGAAATGGTTCTGTGTAGCCCCAATGAACAGGTGAATATGCTATTTGAGCTGACCAGTATGGGCAAAATTTTTAAGATTTACAAGTCTAAGGAAGAATTTTCTAGTAAGACGGGCATTGCCCTATAGGGGAATTACCCCATCCATGATCATCTCTGCCTTGGTGTAATTGAGGGTTTGTTCCACAAGGGGAGACCACAGTTCAATGCAATCTAAGTTGGGGAAGTATTTAAGTGCTTTTTCTGCCAAAATTTTGGGGTTGTCAGTCATGGTGGACAAGGTTCTTTTGTTATTCACCTGCACCAGCAAAATATCCCCCATGGGGTCTCTGAGTAAATTAAATTCCGCATCCCCTGTGCCAAAACCCATATCATCGTATAGTTTGCCTAGGGTCTGCCACTGCAATCGCCACTGAAAGTTCCCAGCTTTGGAGGCTTCCCACGCATCTTCCAATAACTTAGTTATGTTGCGCCAAGTAATATCGTTCCTTTGGGCAATCGATCGTACCTGTTTCAGGGCTTCTTCTTGGGCTTCTTCAAACTTGAGCAGGGGAATCGGTTCATCTATGCGCCGGGGCAAACGACTCAGGGTCATCAGCGCCTCAATTACGGTAGAGCCAATAATGTTGCCCATTTCCGATAGGGCTTTGTGGCGTTGGCGCTCTAACCCCTCTTGGGTGGTGGCATACATGGGCGGCAGACGATTGAGGGTATAGGCGGCGGCATCGGCGATGGTAACTTCCCGCGACAGTAGGTTGGTCATGCGTCGGGTTTGGCGTTTGGTCTCCTCCCACACTAGGGTCTCTAGCACATTGGTAAAGGTACAAGTAGCCGCCACCATGTAGGATTCAAAGGGGGAATTGTCTGGATTCCAGTGTAGTTTATGGTTTTTGATGGATGCACCTTGCCTGTAATAGGCTGGCGGTACAGCAATGGTGGTCTGGTCAGAACTGGTGGGCGGATTTTCGGGTAAAAATAATTTTTCTAAAATCACTTGGGGCACTTCTTGCCATTGCAGTTGGGGCAGGGCAAAAATGGTGCGGAGGCGGGCGAGGGCATCGGCGGGACTATCGATGATTGCCACATCCAACATGGTAGCCTGGGGACGATCGATGCGCACATTCACAAATGCTTGCTCTACGGCACGGACAATCTCTGGTTTGAGTTGGGTTTCTGCCCTTTGCCGCTGTTGCGTCCAGCCCCTGCTGGTGGTGGCATAGAGGGGGGGTAAGCGATTCAGGGCATAGGCTGATACTTCGCTGATGTCAATTTTATTTTGCACAGTTTCGGGTAAATGGCTGAGCTGGGCAATTACCTCCACCACCACAATATCCTCGATCGCATTCTTGAGACTCTGCATAATTGCCATTCACCCCATAAATTTAATCCGCAATTTCTCCTGTTTCCCTAATCGGGTTTTCTGGTTCGGCAGACTCTGGTTCTAGTTCTGGTAAAACTGTACCTAGATCAATCTGCTGGCGATAGTAATCTACTCCTTTAATTTGTACCTCCACTCGATCACCCAGGGCGTACTGCCTGCCACTGCGTTTGCCCACTAGGATATTGTTTTGGCGGGGTTTACTTTTGCCATTGCTGGGGGGAAATTCATACCAGTCATCCTTGAGGGAACTGACATGCACCAACCCTTCAGCTAAAAACTCTTCTAACTCTACAAAAAAGCCGTAGGACTGTACCCCTGTCACTAATCCATAAAAATTATTGCCAATTTGGGAGCGCATAAGTTCAGCTTTGCGTAACCCTTCTAAATCGTTGAGGACGCGATAGTGCAGGTTGCTCTGGTGGTTGATCTGGGGCAGGCACTTCTGCAAGCTATTGTGCCATGTTTCCGCTAATTCTGCACTGAAAATACTACCGTTAATCTGTCCATGACAGCTAGAACTGGTCAGGTTGATGCCCTCTTTACTCCAAGTGGTGCGACGGTCACGGCTGGCATCAAATACCATGTGCAGGAGGCGCTGTACCAGTAGGTCGCTGTAGCGGTGTTGGGGCAAAATGGCATGGGTATAGACCGATCGACCAATGCCAAAATGCCATTTGGGTTGGGCATCATATTCGCTGATGCGCCAATTTTTCCACAGCAGGTAGGCGAGGGTCTCTTGTCGATCGGGGGGCAGTTGGTTAATTAGCACCTGTAGCCCATGGGCGGTGGGCACAAAATTGTCTAGGTCTGCCCCTGTCATACTGCTGTAGAGTTTGCACCAGTCATTTAATTTGTTGCCATCGGGACTGGCTTGGTTGGCGTAGGGAATGGCTAAGCCCAAAGCGTTTAAGTGTTCGGCAATGAGACGGTTGCTCAGGACACATATATCACTAATTACCCCAGCGATCGGCAGGGTGGTGGGCAGGACAGGCACGCCCCATGGGGCATCATCGGGTTCCAGCAGGTCATAAATCTGTTTTTGCGGGGGCAGTTGGATGCGCATGGGACATGAAGGCAGGATTGCGCCGATATTGACAATATCTTGTAGTAACTGCAACACCTGCGGGGCTAACCTCTGGTTAATGGATTGATCATCTACCTCGATCGCCTCTGTGAGTCCTTGGGTGAGGCAAGTTTGGGCGCGCAGATAGCTGAGGCTGGCAGAAATGGTAATGGCGGTGGGGTGGATTTCATAACTGAGGATATTGCCCACTCGATCGAGGTGGATCAGGAGGGACACGGTCAAGGATTCAGGCTGATTCAGGACACTAATTTCGGGGAGCATGGGTAACACGGTTTCTCCCACCCAAAATGTGCGTCCCCGTTTGCGGGCGGTACTGTCCATCACCGAATCTGGGGCAACATAGGTAGCCACATCGGGAATATGTACCCCCAAGGTCCAACCCCTGTCGGTGGTTTCCAGGGACAGGGCGGGGGCATTGCCGAGGCGCAGGGTAGTCAGTTCCCGCAAATCGAGCCGATGTTTGAGGTCGAGTTTGCGCACACTGCGGGGGGCACTGGCGGCTTCCGATAATTCTTTCACCCCAAATCTGCGGGGCAAATTGTACTTACAACAAATTAAGTCTACATCGTTGGTGGTTTCGGGACTTTCCCCCAATATCTGCAAAATTTTGCCCAAGGGTGGATGACTGCCCAAGGCATAGCGCACAATTTCCACATGGGCAAGGCGGTCTTTGGCTTGTTCAATGTCTGGCGTTTCTTCACTGGGAATGACTTCCACCTCAAATAACATCCGATCGTCCAGCGGCTGTGCCCTTAGCCCCTGTTCGGTCTGTTTCACCTTGGCAAGGACGGTGGGGGTAGCCCGCTCCAAAATTAACCGCACTTCCCCTTCGGGGCTACGGCGGCGCACCCCATCTTTGGTTACTTTCACCAATACTCGATCGCCATTCCATGCGCCACTGAGGCGACTCTCATGGATATACACATCTTCACTGTCGCTATTGTCTTGAATGGCGAAACAAAAACCTTTACTGGAGCAACGCAGGCGGGCGGGCACTACCCCTTCTTCGAGGGTGAGGCGATAACTGTCTCCCTCTTTGGTCAAAATACCGCTCTTTTCTAAAGCATCTAGGGCGATTTGTAATTCACGCACCGCTTGGGGATCATCCCCGGTAACTAAGTTCTGCTCGATCGTGTGGGCACTGACTGGTTGTTGGTCGGCGAATTGTTCTAATAATTGGGCTACGGTAAATTGCATGGATGTATGACAGGAATCAAGAAAGGAAGAATTAGGGAACTAAGTTGTTAGCTGATAGTGATCTATTGTTTCACATTTCTTTAGAGGTACAACATTCTAGCATCCCGCTTCCTCCCATTTTGTTTTGAGTTTCTGTTTCAGAGCTTGAGCGGCATAGGTATAACCCCCATCTGCCCCGTCAATAAAATGCACCTGTTGCCCCCCACGGGCAAAAACCAGACAGGTCATCAACGATCGATCGGACACATGATAGCCATAGACCAATTTTTCCTGCTGATATTGAGACTCCAGACAATCCAACAACTGTTGCCGTTGTGCTTGTGTGCCTGCCAACACCATGCGTAACACATCATCAAATTTTTTGGAATCCGTTGCTGACACCACAATTTGTTTGTATTCCCCCCAGTGGACAGCCTTGGTATTCACTTTCGTCAAAAATAAGATATTACCCAAGAAATTCTCCAATTTAATTTTGGTTAAATAAAAGAATTGATCAATTTGTTTGGCGGTAATGTGCGGATGAACAATAGCTAATAATTTGCCTAAAGTTTGACTGACGGTACTACTTTTGCTCACGCTAGTTTGCATCTTAGTTTCCCCCATGAGTTTGTCGTCTTGGAAACTGAGGTGCAGATGCTCAATACTCACTGGGCAGTGGCGCATATCAGCACCATAAATGGTGAAAATTTGGTTAATAGTTTGTTGGAACATTAAATCATTAGGCAGACTATCCCTACTACTAAAGGGCGCAACAATTAGGGTTAATACTTCTTCTTGCGGACTGGGAATATCCTGCCACCGACACTCTAAACCAGATAAATTCAGGCTGGTAATTTCCTTGATCGATTCTTCCATTACAGCATCTGGAATTTGATAAATACTCTGGTCTTGTTTAACTAAATTAGTGGCATGGGTGAGACCGCCACCGCGAAAAATTGCCTGATGATAATTGGGAGAAATTTGTAATTTAGCAATTTGTAAGGCAAAGGCGGGATAAATATCACCAACGGGGACCATACCTATTCTCAGCGCTAAAGCAAACTGTTGTGCAGTAATCCACCGCAAGGCGATCAAAGCACGGCGGGCTGTATCCACCAAAACATCGGGAATCAACACGGTTGCCCCATCTCCACCAAAGACAAAGGGCAAATCAATGGTTCTATCCAAGTTCAATAGAGCCACGATCGTGGAAGCCCCCACCAAATTCACTTGTCTATACTTTCCCTGCTGTACCGCCCTAGTGGAATTGACCACATCCGTAACCACTACCCACCAATCCTTGGGCACAGATACAAAATGGACAGGGTCAGTGATGTCCGTGAACTCAAAAATTACGGGTAAATCCCTGTAGAAGTGCCTAGACCCATTCATCGTCGTCATCGTAGGATACCTTAATGTTAGGACGGCGGCTATCACGGGCATCTTCAGGTTTGCGATTGGTAATTTTGCCCACGCGGTCTAAAATACCACCGATAAAATCATCTTCTTCCTCTTCGTATTCATCTTCTTCATAGAGTTTGCGGGACAGGGCATAGATCGCTTCTTGCAGTTGGGTTTGCAGTTTATCCATGCGCTGATCTTCTTCTTTGGCAATGGCATCTTTCAGAGCTTTGATTAACCCTTCTACCTGTTTCCTCTCTTCATAACTCAACTTATATCCATAATTGAGGGATAATTCTTTCAACTGTCGATCGGCACTGATGGCGAGGTTCTCAGCCCGATTATAGCGTTCAATCCGTTCCTTTTTGGCGCGGTCTCTTTCCGCAAATTCCTCTGCTTCTTTAATCATGCGCTCAATTTCCGATGGCTCTAGGGTAGAAGCGCCTTTGATGGTCACCCTGCGCTCTACTCCCGTGCGTCGATCGCAAGCACTCACTGCCAGTATGCCATCCGCATTCAAATCAAAGGTCACATCCACTTGGGCTACGCCTCTGGGCAGGGGATTGATACCGCTCAATTTGAATCTACCCAAAGATTTATTATATTCCGCCAAATCCCGCTCCCCTTGGACGATGTGAATTTCCACAGAAGTTTGATTATCCTCGGCGGTGGTGAATAATTCAGTTTTGCGGGCAGGTACTGTAGTATTACGGGGAATCAAGCGTTTCACCAATCCCCCCACCGTTTCCACTCCCAAAGATAGGGGAGTTACATCCAATAATAAAATATCTTTCATCTCCCCCGCCAAAATCGCCGCCTGCACCGCCGCACCCACCGCCACCACTTCATCGGGATTCACTCCCTGATTGGGTTTCTTGCCAATGAATCTTTCCACTAACTGTTGCACGGCAGGAATGCGGGAACATCCGCCCACCAGCACCACTTCATCAATTTGTCTGGGGGATAATTTGGCATCTTGCAGTACCTGTTCCAGAGGCGTATAGAGCCTTTCCAATAAATCGGCACACAAACCTTCAAATTGCGATCGTTTCAATTGAGTTTCAATATGTAAAGGAGCTTCAGCGGTAGCAGTAATGAAGGGTAAATTGATTTCGGTCGCCCCCACGGTGGAAAGTTCTATTTTTGCCTTCTCTGCCGCTTCCATCAATCGTTGTAGAGCCTGTCTTTCCCTCCGTAAATCAATACCTTCTTTTTGTAAGAAAGATTCTGCCAACCAATCCACGATCTTTTTATCAAAGTCATCGCCCCCCAGTTGGGTATCACCGCTGGTGGCACGCACTTCAAAAATGCCGTCCCCCGTTTCTAAAATGGATACATCAAAAGTGCCTCCCCCCAAATCAAAAACCAAGATATTCCGTTGTCGTTTCTTATCCAATCCATAGGCGAGGGAAGCGGCGGTGGGTTCATTGATGATTCTTTTTACTTCAATGCCAGCAATTTTCCCCGCATCTTTAGTAGCTTGGCGCTGGGAGTCATTGAAATAGGCGGGTACGGCAATCACCGCTCCCGTTATAGGACTGTCTAAAAAGCGATTGGCATCATCAATCAATTTGCGAATCACCATTGCCGATATTTCTTCAGGGGCAAAGTCCCTGTCTAGGCGTGGACATTTGAGGCGAATGCGATCGTGTTCATCCCTGCGAATGGAATAGGCGACCCGTTTTGCCTCTGGGGTCAATTCACTGTACTTGCGCCCAATAAATCGCTTCACGGAATAGAAAGTATTTTCGGGATTCATCACTGCTTGACGGCGCGCCATTTGTCCCACCAGTCGATCGCCATCTTTACTGAAACTAACTACCGAGGGGGTGAGGTGGCTACCTTCCGCATTGGTAATCACAAGGGGTCTGCCCCCTTCCATGACCGCTACCACGGAGTTGGTGGTTCCCAAATCTATGCCAACAATTTTGCCCATGATGGTATTTAGTTCTCAAGTGTTCTTAAATGCAGTTTATGCCATTCTACACCGTGGTCGGTGCTGATAAAATTCGCCCTTAGGGATGAAGCTAAAAGGGATACTTTCCAGTAAGTTGAGGGTCTGGAGTATTCCATCATTCCCACTCCCTCTCCTCCCTAATTTTCTATGATCACTATCCCTCAACCCCAAAGCCCAATTCGCACCCCGCAAAAGCAAGAAGTAATTCGCCTACACAATGTGTGCAAGTATTTCGGATCGGGGGATACCAGAGTAACTGCCCTAGATATGGTAAATATGACGATTACCGCAGGGGAATACTGCTCCATTATGGGAGCTTCGGGTTCGGGTAAAACTACCTGCATGAATTTAATTGGCTGTCTCGATCGACCATCCTCAGGGCAATACTTTTTGGATGGACAGGATGTGTCCCAACTCAATGATGATCAGTTGGCGGAAATTCGCAATCGTAAGCTAGGTTTTGTGTTTCAGTCCTATCACCTGCTACCCCAACTCACCGCCCTAGAAAATGTCATGCTCCCTATGGTCTATGGCAATGTGCCCCCCAAGCAACGGCGAGACAGGGCGGTGGAGGTGCTGACTAGGGTGGGTATGGCCCATCGTTTACATAATCGTCCCAATGCCCTATCGGGGGGACAACAACAGCGGGTGGCTATCGCTAGGGCTTTGGCCAATGAACCAGTAATTATTTTGGCGGATGAACCCACGGGCGCTTTGGACTCCCGCACTGCTGAGGAAGTGATGCATCTATTTACCGAGTTAAATCAGTCGGGGATCACGATCGTGATGGTAACCCACTCGATCGAGGTGGCGCGCCATGCCCAGCGCATTTGCCTATTTAAGGATGGCAAAATTGTCGATCCTGACTGGCAGGAGCCTTTCCGTAATTAACCAGAGCATATTTACCCAAGGATGGCTGACCCTAAGCCCTGTCTCATCGTAATCCTTGGGGCAACCTGCACAGGTAAAACGGAAATTGCCATTTCCCTCGCCCAGGAATTAAACGCCCCCATCATCAGTGCTGATTCCCGTCAGGTCTATACCCATTTCACCATCGGCACGGCTAAACCTAGCCTAGCAGAGCGTAAGGGCATTCCCCACTACCTGCTGGATGTGGTTCCCCCTGATTACAACTTTACAGTGGCGGAATATCAACAGCGCGCCCAGACCCTGATCCGCCAATTTCATGCCCAAGGTATTTCGCCCATCCTAGTAGGCGGCACGGGATTGTATATCCAATCGATCGTGGCGGGGTTACGGATTCCCCAGGTGCCCCCCCAGCTCCCCCTGCGCCAGCAATTATCTAGTCTGGGACAAGCCCATTGCTACCAGCTCTTGCAACAGTGTGATCCCGCCACTAGCCAGAAAATCCATCCCCACGACCACCACCGCACCCTGCGCGCCCTAGAAGTGTTTTATGTAACAGGTAAACCCCTTTCCCATCTGCAGAAACGCCAGCCCCCCCCCTATCCTGTCATCCAGATCGGTATCAACTGCCCTCCCCTAGACCTGTATCGCCAGCGCATTAGCCAGCGGTTACATAAAATGTTGGAACGGGGCTGGTTAGAGGAAATAAACACTATTCAAGCCATCTATGGCAAAAATCTGCCACTCCTGACCACGATCGGCTATGCAGAAATGACAGATTATTTAGCAGGCATCCACAGTTTAGATACTGCCCTAGCTAAGGCAGTCACCAGCACCTATCAATTTGGCAAAAGACAGCGCACATGGTTTCGCCCAGATACCTCCATCCACTGGATTGATTACGGTACTGACCCCAAATTTCTACTTGATCTTATCCATAATCGAGAAGATCGGCAGGTACATACCCACGATGATACTGCCCACCATGCCCCCTAGTACCAGAATCATCACTGGTTCCATCAGACTGGTGAGGGCTTTGACCGCCTCTTCCACTTCGTTTTCGTAGAAGTCTGCCACCTTCATCAGCATCTTGTCCATTTCCCCCGTCTCTTCCCCAATACTGATCATTTGGATCGCCATAGGCGGAAATACTTCGCTCTTCTCTAGCGCAGGGGAAATCATGCCCCCTTCCTTCACCGACTCCCGCGCCGCATCGATCGCATTGGCAATGACCATGTTACCAGCAGTTTCCGAAGTAATTTCTAAAGAGCCTAAAATGGGCACCCCCGCCCTAGTCAGGGAGCCAAAGGTACGGGAAAAGCGGGCAACAGAACTTTTGACCACCAAATCGCCAAACAAAGGCAGTTTGAGGAATACCCCGTCCATGTACAGCTTGCCAAAGGGCGTGGAATAAAACCACTTGAACGCAATCACCACCACAGCGATCCCTATGGGTAAACTCAGAACCGCAGGACTGCGCAAAAATTTACTGATATCCACCAGAAGTTGGGTAAAAGCGGGTAACTCACCCCCCAACTGCTTAAATACCCCTTCAAAGGTGGGAATGATAAAAATACACATAGCCATAAAGATACCCACGGCAATAAAAGTCACCACCGCAGGATAGGTCATGGCAGATTTAATTTTGTTTGCCAACCTTGCCGCATCTTCCAGTAGTTGCGCCAACCGTGCCAGTACCTCATCCAGCACACCCCCTGCTTCCCCCGCCTGCACCATGGCACAGTACAGTCGATCGAACACCTTGGGATGCTTGCGCAGAGCATCAGAGAAAGAAGACCCCTCCTGCACATCGTCCAACACTTTTTTTAGGGTTACTTTCAACTTGGCGTTAGAACACTGGTCAGTCAGCACCCCTAACCCCCGCACCATGGATACCCCCGCATTGACTAGGGTGGATAACTGACGGGAAAAAATTGCCATGTCCTTCACGGACACTGACTGGAGGGATAACTGGATGGCTTCCAAATCAATGCCCCCCGTTTCTTCCTTGACTTGGATTACCCTAAAGCCCTTTTGCGACCATGCAAGGCGGGCTTCATTGCTAGACTGGGCTTTGATTACCTGCTGGATTTCTTTGCCAGAACTGTCCCGTAAACTACCTCTGTATCTGGGCATGGCTACACCTCATTTTTACTAATTAGAACTTATGCATTAACCGCTTTCGACCTAATCATATCCTGCGATCGAGGATCATAGGTACCTTTTTTCTTCACCACTGGAGCAGGGTTGGGACCTACCAAGCGGAAAAGTTCTTCGGGGCGAGAGGTCTTGGACAGGGCAGAGTCAAAAGTAATTTCCCCTTCCAAATAGAGTCGCGCCAAAACTGATTCTAGGGTCTGCATGGACTCTTTACCCCCCGTCTGGATCATGCCGTAAATTTGCGCCGTTTTCCCTTCCCGAATCAGGTTAGAAATGGCTGGGGTCACTATCATAATCTCCTGTGCCATCACCCGCCCAAATTGCCCAGGTTGGGGATTATGTCTGGGCACTAGGGTCTGGCTGAGCACCGCCACCAAGGAGTTGGATAACTGCACCCTGATCTGTCCCTGTTGACTGGGGGGAAACACATCCACAATCCGATCGACCGTTTGGGCGGCAGAACTGGTGTGCAATGTACCAAATACCAAGTGCCCCGTTTCCGAGGCAGACACGGCTAACTGGATGGTCTCCAAGTCCCGCATTTCCCCCACGAGGATTACATCTGGGTCTTCTCTGAGGGCGGCTTTGAGGGCGTTGGCAAAACTCTTGGTGTCTTCCCCTACCTGCCGCTGGTGAATTACACTTTTGACCGATTCATAGACAAATTCAATGGGGTCTTCCACCGTGAGAATGTGCTCTGCCCTAGTTTTGTTGATGGTCTGAATCATGGCGGCAAGGGTGGTGCTTTTCCCTGAACCTGTAGGACCAGTAACCAGAATCAGTCCCCTTGGTTTTTCGGTTAAATCCCTAACAATCTGGGGCAAACCCAAGTCGTCCATGTCAGGAATTTTAGAAGCTAGTGCCCTGAGACAGGCGGCATAGGTACCCCGATCCTTATACACATTCACCCGAAACCGCGCCAGACCTTTTACCCCATAGGAACAGTCCAGTTCCCAGTTCTGCTCTAGGGTCTTGCGCTGGTTGTTATTTAACATGGCAAAAATTAGGCGCTGGCACTCTTCTGGGGTGAGGGGGTCTCGATCGGTGGGAGTCAACCGTCCACTAATGCGAATGTAGGGGGGCAAACCCGCCGAAATGTGTAGGTCTGAGCCTTTGCGCTCGATTACCTCCTCCATCAAATCTTCGATAATGTAATCCAGTACCATGGGTGTGGCCTCTATCTAAAATTCCCTTGGGGTTGTACAGAACGGACATTCTACTGTCTCTGGAGTCAGCATAGCACCACAGTTGGTACACTCCAACCCCCTGTTCCGCCTTGCCCTTTCTTCCGCTTCCCGCCCCTTGTCCGTATAGACTACCCGCAGGACTTCGTCTAGGGTGGTACGCCCTTCCCGCACCAGATCAAAGGCGTAAGCCATTAGGGTTTTCATGCCCTCTTTCACGGCAATTTCTTTAATTACTTCGGTGGTGGCTCCCTTGTTGATGGCACTCTGGAGCCGCTCAGTCATGCGCATAATTTCATAGACCCCTACCCGTCCCTTGTAGCCTGAACCATTGCACTTGGGACAGAGTTTTTGCCCAGGGGCGAGGTTTTCCCGATTGACCACATTGGCACGGTAAAATGTCCGCTCTAGGTCACTCTTGGGTAACCCAAAGCGATCAAGTTCTTCTTGGGTAGGTTGGTAGGGAATGCGACACACATCACAGACCCTGCGCATTAGGCGCTGAGCCAGCACCCCAATTAGAGCGGTACTGGCCATAAACCGCTCCACCCCCATTTCCTCTAGGCGGGCGATACAACTGGGGGCATCGTTGGTGTGCAGGGTGGTCAATACTAAGTGCCCTGTCAGTGCCGCCTCGATCGCAGTTTTGGCGGTTTCTGGGTCTCTGGTTTCTCCCACCAGAATTACATCGGGGTCTTGGCGCAAAAATGCCCGCAAAATGCTGGCAAAGTTCATGCCCTTCTCCCGAATTACCTGACACTGGGTCAAGCCAGGTAAGTTATATTCCACTGGGTCTTCGGCGGTACTGATATTGATACCAGGGTCATTACACTCGGCGAGGGTAGAGTAGAGGGTGGTGGTTTTCCCTGAACCCGTAGGACCTGTCACCAGGATTAGACCATAGGGACGACGGGCAAATTCTTTGACTAATTGGAGACTTTCGGGATCGGTAATGAGCTTATCTAAGCCAAGCTGGGTATTGGAGTTGTCTAAAATCCGCAGTACCACTTTTTCGCCATTTTGGGTGGGGCAGGTATTGACCCGAAAGTCCACCCGTCTGCCTTGGAACATGCGTTTCAGTTTGCCGTCTTGGGGTACCCGTTTTTCGGCGATATTCAAGTTAGAAATAATCTTGAACCTAGAAATGACTGCATTTACCACCGATCGAGGCAAGCGTTGCTCATTGGGTAAAAAGTACTGCTCCTTGAGTACCCCGTCCTTGCGGAAGCGAATGCGCAGGTCTTTTTCTTGGGGTTCGATGTGAATGTCCGATACACCGTCTTTGAGGGCTTTAATCAGGATGTTGTCCACCAGAGCAATGATGGGTTTTTCGTTACCTGTGCCTTCCTTGTCAACGGTCAGTTCATCGCTCTCGGTTAAAGCGCCCAATTCTTCTGAGTTGGCAAATACATCGGCAGAGAGTTGCAGGTCGGTATCGGAAATGGTGTCTTTCTTTTCGGCACTCTTCTTGGCTTGGGTACTCAGGATTTCATCCAACACCCGATAAAAGTCTTCCTTGGCAATGACCCTGCGATGTACGGGGTTGCTTGCCGCCAAGCGATCAACCACCGTAACTGCCTTGGGATTGCTGGGGGAAACCATGGCTACCGTGATACCAGTCTGGTCTTTGGCAAGGGGTAGGATTTCGTTATCTTTACAACTTTGGATGGGGATCACATTGCTTTCCAGCAGAGTGACAATGTTGTTGATGTCAAACTTAGCCACATCCACATCAGGGTCGATCGAGTCAATGCCGTAGAGTACCCGTAACTCGAACATATACTGTTTTTTGTAGAAGCGAGCCAGTTCGGGGGTAAGGGGCGTGCCCGTCACTTTTTCTATAGCCTCGGGTAAGGGAATGTCTTCGGTTTGGGACATTTTCAAGGCTTGGTCGTACTGTACCTTGGTGACTTGCCCCGCTTCTAGTAACTTTGACTCAAAGGGACTTTTGCCCTTGCCTTTGATGGCTAGGGACTTACTTTTTATGCCTGATACATTCCTGACGGAGGGAAGATTGATGCCTGTTTTGGGAGTGTTGGTCATAACCGCTAACTTGACCTAGGGTGGAGTGGTACCTGGGAAAACCTATCTGTTTAATTTTACAGTTATCCCCAGTTGGGTCTCATTATGGCACAAAAATTTTACAATTATCTCCCTAGCCCCATTTTTTCCGAATTTTTTGATCATGTCAGGTTGGTTAGATTTATTGACAGACCATAGGGTTATTGCCGTAATTCGCAGTGACTGCCCTAAGGTGGCAAGGCAGATGGCGCTGGCGGTGGCGCGGGGGGGCATACGCCTTATCGAGATCACATGGAATACCCGTGAATCTCACGCCCTAATTCCTAGTCTCAAACAAGAACTGCCTGACTGTTGCATTGGCACTGGCACAATTTTGGACTGCCCTATGGCGGGTCGGGCGATCGATTGCGGGGCTAGTTTTTTATTTATGCCCCACACGGATAAGGATGTTATTGCCTTTGGTCGATCGAGGGGTGTGCCTGTGATTCCGGGGGCTATGACCCCCACGGAAATTATGGGGGCGTGGCGGGCGGGGGCGGAAACCGTGAAAGTATTTCCTGTGCACAGTTTGGGGGGAGTTGCCTATTTGTGCAGTCTGACTTCTGTTTTGCCCCACATTCCCTTGATCCCCACTGGGGGGGTTACCCTCGACAATGCGGGGGCATTTTTGCAGGCGGGAGCGATCGGGGTAGGGCTGGCTAGGGATTTATTTGCTCAAGCGGGCGGTGATGCAAATTTATGGGTACAACGGACTGAGTTATTGTTACAAAAAATTAGGCTGTCCTGAAATGGCGGGGGATACCAGTACTTATACTTCAGCGGACTTACAATCATACTCCTTTTCCCATCTCAAATTGGCAGTTTTTCCCTCACCCCCAGCCCCTCTCCCACAGGGCGAGGGGAGTATGTAAATCTAACCTGAGTTCGGGATAAGGAATTTGTCAAAAAAAGGAGAAACCGTTAAGCTAAAAGACTTTAGTCCTTTAACTGGTATCTCCCATGAATGATAATACCAATAGTTTACTGCTTCTGTTTTGTCATGTTGATCAGAAATGTTGAAAGTCGACATAAAACTTCACATATCAAGACACCAGAG
>Ga0272446_1000804_pt1 | contig 47851 bp, 36 predicted proteins | sample YNPCB0061_FD_194587 | JGI IMG/M metagenome (GOLD analysis project Ga0272446, IMG submission 194587) | Hot spring microbial mat communities from Yellowstone National Park, WY, United States - YNP-CB-006-1 | ecosystem: Environmental > Aquatic > Thermal springs > Hot (42-90C) > Sediment | place...
CATCTCGCACCACGATGGCTTCGAGTTTGTCGCCCGGTTTGTAGCCCCAGATGGCCCGCTCCAAATCGAAGCGATTGTTGACCTTTAACGCGCCAATCTGCACCACTACGTCCCCCGGGCGTGGCCCTGCTCGCGTCGGGGCCAACACTTCTTGCACCACCACCTTTTGCCGATCTTTGCCCTCTTCTTCCACTTGCTCTTGAATCACCAATCCATGCGTGACCTTGGACACTTTCAGGGCGTTGAGGTGCTTCACCAGCCAACTCTTGGCCGTCTCGGCGTTGATGGCAAAGGCAAGGCACTGCGCCCCATCGCGCAGGGCAACCACCACGCCAATCACCTCGCCATTGATGTTGATGAGCGGCCCACCGGAGTTGCCTGGGTTGATGGCAGCGTTGGTTTGAATGACGCGGGTGAGCTTTTCTTCGTTGACTTCGATGGTACGATTCAGGCCGCTGATGATCCCCGTGGTCACCGTCCCCTCGAAGCCATAGGGGTTGCCGACCGCCAGGATGGTTTCGCCGAGCATCAGGTCGGTGCCCGGACCAAAGCTCAGTGCCGGCAGTTTCTTGTTGGTCGGCAGACGCAAAATCGCCAGGTCGTGGCTAGCATCAAGCACTTCTACGGCCGCATTGTACTTGCTGCCATCGCTGAGTGTGGCCACGATACTGACGGCGTTATAGGCGACATGACGGTTGGTCAGGACGTAGCCGCGCTCGTCGATGATGATACCGGTGCCCATGATATCGCGTTTGCCGCCCCAGTCATCGCGGCGTGTGACCTTCAAAGCTACCACCCCGGGGCGCACCTTGGCCACGGCGGCGACGAGGGGGGAACGGCGTTTAATGGGACGAAATTCTTCAGCCGAGATCGAAGTGAGCAGGGGCGAGACGATCCAGCAGCAGACCACCACAGCGGTCAGACGCACTAAAGGAGACATACAAGACGGACTCCCAAATTCGGCAACCCAGCCACCTCAGCGGACGCTGCCGAGGTCTGTAGGCTTTCCGTCCCCGCCTCACGACGGGTTTGGCGTTTCGTAGGGGGATAAATGCGAGCCTGAGGGGGTTCCTCAATGCTCTGTATCACCTTAGCATGGGTTTGCACCTCTTCCTAATGCCTCGGCCGCAATTCTCTATTCAACTGTGCCGAGATTCCTGTCGTATCTGAAAAAGTCTCAGCCAGGTCAGCAGCTGCTCAGGGCCGGGGAATCTCGATAACCAGGGGGGCGCTCATCAGCCCGATGGGGTCGCTCGCGCCCGACTTGGTGGTGAACTTGAGACTTGCCAGCTTGCGAGCTAGGTTCAAAATGGCCGGGTCGGTCTGGGTGTCGAAGCCACCCACGGTGACGATACTGCTGCGGCGTGTGTGCAACACCCAGGCCTCCAGCCCGATCTTGTCGCTACGCAAAAACTTGGCCAATTCGTGGGCCTGGGCGGCTCCGGCCGACAGACTCGTTTCGGTGTTTTTGCCCAAGTTAAACAAGCCCATGAAGCCGCCCCCGTTCGATTTGCCGCTGACTTGCGACTCCACCACGATCGCCCCATGATATTCCTTGACCATCAGCGTGTACTTTTTTTTGTTCTTTAGCAGGCTGTACTCTTCGTTCTCGTTGAGTGTCTTCAAAAACGGATCGACCTTCGGCTTGTTGCTGGTCGTTCCCGCAGTGGGGTTGCGCACCACCATCGCTTGGCTGTAGGGGTTCACCTCGATGGCTTTGACCTTCTCCTCAGAAGGTACGGTGTAGACCACCGTCTGATAGGGCGTCGTGCCCGGCTTGGCTTTCAGTTTGGGCATCGGCAACGCCCGCACCTTGGCCAATGCCGCCGTCGCCGCCTCAAAATCCTTGAACCCGCCGATCAGAACGGCATATTCATCCTCAATGCGCACCATACGTCGGCGAACGGGGGCTCCGTGCATGCGTTTCTTGTATTCTTCCCATTCTTCATCTTGCTGCCGCCGCAACTCTGCGCCGCGGTCGAAGATGTACGCCTGATAGCGATACTTGCTACGCAATTCGTTGGCGGTCTGAACGGCCCAGTCGAAGCCATCGCTGCCTGGAAAATGGGCGGCGCAGATCACCCAGGTGCCCGCCGCTGCCGTGATCGGATACGGATTGACGGGGCGAGCCGGCTCACTGGTCAGCGGCTGCACCCCTCTGGGCAACCCCCGATCCTCAGGGTTTGTCTGGCTCGCCGGCGGTGTCGGCGCTGGGGACGGCGAAGCCGGAGCCGGATCATACAACGGCTTACCGGTCCGCAATTTCCCAAAGCCGTCCTCCGGCCCTTGCCCATGAACCCAGCGCAGCAAGAGCAACACACTCAGAACAACCCCCGCAGGCAGCCCAAGCCCGAGCTTCCGCATGGCCCCAACCTCCCCTGGGAACGATGATCGATGTCTCGGGTCATAGCGAGCGACCCGAGGGCTGTCGAGAGGAAAAAATACCCACCGCCTGGGTTGTCGTGGGCCTGTGCTGTCCGAGGCCTTGATCCGACTGGGGCCGTTGCATCGGCCTTGCTTGAACGCCGGGCTTTGGGATATGGTAAATTCAGGCAATCTTTTCGGGCGAGAGGTTGGCGTCATGTCGGCTCTGAGTGGTGGGTTTCGCGGCCGGGTTCACGACGAGATCACCCAATGTGTGGGGGGCACGCCGCTCATTCGGCTCAGGCGGGTGGTGGGCGATGCCAAAGCCATCGTGGTGGGCAAGCTCGAAAACTTCAACCCGCTTTGGAGTGTCAAAGATCGCATCGGGGTGGCGATGATTGATGCGGCCGAACGCGACGGCAAGCTTAAGCCGGGCGGCACCATCATCGAGCCGACCAGCGGCAATACGGGGATCGGTCTGGCGTTCACGGCGGCGGCGCGTGGTTATCGTCTGGTGGTCACCATGCCCGAAAGCATGAGTCTGGAACGGCGGCGGCTGCTCAAAGCGTTTGGGGCCGAGTTGGTTCTCACGCCGCGCGAGCTGGGCATGCGGGGGGCGGTGGCCAAGGCTCGCGAATTGGCCGAGGCCAACCCCACTTGGTACATGCCGCAGCAGTTTGAGAATCCGGCCAATCCCGAGATTCATCGCCGCACCACGGCCGAGGAGATCTGGCGCGACACCCAGGGCCAAGTGGACATCCTCGTCTCGGGGGTGGGCACGGGCGGCACCATCACTGGCGTTAGCGAAGTCATCAAGCAACGCAAGCCGTCCTTCCAAGCCATCGCGGTGGAACCGGCCGCCAGCCCCGTGATCACGCAGACGTTGCGAGGTGAAGAGGTGCGGCCCGGCCCGCACACCATTCAGGGTATCGGGGCCGGCTTTGTCCCCAAGGTACTCAACCTGAAAATCATCGACGAAGTGATTCAGGTCACCGATCAAGAGGCGTTTGAAATGGCCCGTCGTCTGGCCAAGGAAGAAGGCATGCTCTGCGGCATTAGCTGTGGAGCAGCAGCCGCGGCGGCCGTCAAGGTCGCGCAGCGCCCCGAAAACGCCGGCAAACTCATCGTGGTGGTCTTGCCCGATCTGGGCGAACGCTACCTCAGCACGGCCTTGTATCCTGAGTGAGGGCCGGCATCGGCTGGCCTCGCACCTTTCGTGCCCTGCGGCATCGGCCGTATCGGCTCTATGTCGCGGCACAACTGGTCTCGCTGACCGGATCATGGGTGCAGACCACGGCTCTGACTTGGCTGGCCTACGCCTGGACCGATACTTCCTTCTGGCCGGGGTTGCTGCTGGCCGCTCAAGTGGTGCCGATGGCCCTATTCAGCCTTACGGGGGGCTGGTTGGCCGATCGCTGGCCGCGTCGACCACTGATTGTGCTGACGCAAACAGGGCAGCTGCTGCAAGCGCTGGTGCTAGCAGCGGTGGTGGCGATGGGCTGGCGTGAGCCGGCCGTGCTGCTGCTGGTGTCCACGCTGTTGGGCTTGCTCAACGCCCTGGACAATCCGGCTCGTCTGGCTTTTCTCGTCGATCTGGTCGGCCGCGACGATCTGCCCAATGCTGTCGCCCTCAATGCTCTGACGTTTAATCTGGCCCGGCTGATCGGTCCGATGATCGGGGCCGTTTTGCTGTTGGTTGTGGGACCGGCAGGCTGCTTTGCCGTCAATGCCGTGTCGTTCGTGCCCGTGTTGTGGGTGTTGCTGCAGTTGCGTCTGCCCCAGGTCTCTCGTCCCGCGGCGCTGGCTCCCGCTCCGGGCACCCTCGGCTTCTTGGTGCAACGGCCACGTCTGCTCCTACTGCTGGGGATGGCGGCGGGGATGGCTTTTTTTGCTTGGCCGCTCTTGTCGCTCCTGCCGGCCTTGGCCGATCGTCGGTTGCAGGTGGGGCAAACCGGCTGTGGGGGGTTGCTCAGTGCCGTGGGAGGCGGTGCTCTGGTGGCGGCGTTGCTGGTGGCGAATCTGTCTACGGCCTCGGCCCGAGCGGTGGCCTTGTGCGTGGGGGTAGTGTGTGCTGCGGGGGGGCTAGCGGGCTTGGCCTGGACGACCTCGTTCGCCCTGGGGCTGCTCTTGGCCGGCCTGTGTGGCCTGGGGCTGATCCTGTTTTTAGCTAGCGGCCAAACCGCCGTGCAACTCGGTGCCGACGAGTCCAACCGAGGCCGGCTGCTGGGGTTATGGCTGACCGTGCTGGCGATCGCCCATCCGCTGGGGCATCTCGGAGCTGGAGGGTTGGCCGATCGTTGGGGGGTGGAGCGGGTACTGCTCCTACAGGCGTGGGGCTTGCTCGGCCTGGGCGGGCTGCTGGGCCTGCTCGCCCTGAGCCTCCCCTGGGGCGGCTGGAGCGACGGGCACCGGCTTGGCCAACGGCAAGAGCAGGACGACGGTGGCTCCGATCAGTCCCAGGGCGATCAGCCCCAGCATCCGCCAGCCGCTTAGTCCGGCCAGGTAAATGCTGCTGCCGATCACCACAGGCAGCAGCACCAGCGTGACCGCCTTGACTTGCCAACGCACCCCGCCGCCGGGCCGCTGCCAATCGCGGATGAGGGGGCCGGCCACGGGCGAGCGTAGAAGCCAACGATACAAGCGTGTCGAAGAGCGGGCGAAGAAAAAAGCGGCCAAGAGAAAAAAGGGCGTCGCAGGCAAGCCGGGCAAGATGGCCCCGAGGAAGCCCAAGCCGACAAACAACAGCCCCAGCCCGACATACAACAGACGAACCACGGGCGAACGGCGTGACGACTCGCCCGGGTGTAGGTCTGTCATTTCGACAAGTCCCTGAAGCGAATGTCTTTGAATATCACGGTCATGCTCGGCCCGGCGTGCAACTGAAAAGCGATGATCCCCTCCTCAGGCAGCTTGGCAAACTCCTCATCCACCATCGTCGTACCATTGATCGTGATGGTCACTCTCTTGCCCACACAACGGATGGTATAGTCGTTGAAATCGGCCGGCTTGATGACCTTTTGTGTCTCCTTGGCAGCCTGCTTCATCATGCCGCCGAACCGCTCGCCATACAGGCTGCCCCAGTAACCCTGGCCGATGTCCGCCTGAGGCCCGGCCACGGGGAACTGTTTGGTATCGACGAGTTTGGAGCGGATCTGCACGCCGCTGTTGCCTTGGCCTTTTTCCAGCTTCACTTTGAAGGACAATTCAAAATCTTTGTATTTCTTCTTAGAGCATAGAAAGGTGTTGAACTTGATCCCTTTCTCGCCCGTGTGGCCGACCAGGGCACCGTCCTTGAAGCTCCAGTATTCTTTGATGAGTCCTTCCCAGCCCTCGAAATCTTCTGGGACAAACGCCTTGGGTTTCTCTTGGGCACCGACGGACCCAAAGGCGAGCAGGGCAAACAGCCCCCACACTGCCGCGTATCGCATGGAGAGAACCTCTTGACCAAGATGCAACCGACCCGCCCCCGCGGAGCCAGTTGCCCCTAGTTTCGGCCCCAGGCAGGCAAACGGCAATAGGTGATCACGCGGGGCAGGCTAAACGGGTCAGGGCCGATCGGAGAGGGGCATAGACCCTGGACTGCCCTTGCTGCCGCCGGGCCGCGCCCTATGCTATCGGCAGGATGTCATCCAGGGGAGGGGTTCGATGCGGCATGTGTTGTCGGCGTTGGTACAAAATCAACCGGGGGTGCTAGCGCATATTTCCGGGATGATGGCCTCGCGCGGCTTTAACATCGACAGTTTAGCCGTCGGCGAGACGGAAGACCCGCAGTTGTCGCGGATGACGCTAGTAGTGCGTGGCGACGATGCCGTTCTGGAGCAGGTGCGCAAGCAGCTGGACAAGGTAGTGACGGTGGTGCGGGTCGAGGACATCTCCAGCTCCGACCATGTCGAGCGTGATCTGATGCTGATTAGTGTGCAATCGCCGCCAGCCCGCCGCAGCGAAATCAGCCTGCTGGTCGAAATGTTCCGGGGGCGGGTAGTCGACATCGGCCCCGAGACGCTGATGATTGAAATCTCAGGCCGCGAGGACAAGATTGACGCGTTTATCGAGCTGATGCGACCCTACGGAATTATCGAGATGGCGCGAACCGGGCGGATCGCCTTGGTGCGACGACGACCCCTCTCGGGAGGTGAACGATGACCGCAGCGGAAACCCTGTCCTCAGCCACGCGACCCATCCGACCAGCGTTGGCGGCCGTGCTGCGTAGCCTCAAGCCGGGCCAGCGCATTCGCATCACGCAAACGGTACGCATGAATAGCCGTTGGCATTTCAAACAAACGGTCGAAGGGGCCTTCCGCGAGGTCAACTACCTACGCACGGGGCTGGCCACCGATCGCGTCCCCGAGGATGACGTCATCGTGGTCACGGTTCACTTCACCAAAGACAACGGCGAACTCTCCAGCGTGACTTTGGATGATTCCACCCAGATCGAGGTTGTCGGCAACGCAGCGTGAACAGGCGGGCGTCATGGGTCTGGTCTGTCCGACTTGCCAGCAAGTTGTCGAATTCACGACGCGGCCGCCGCGCTTCTGCTCGCATTGCGGAGCAATCATCGATCCGACAGCGACCGTAGCCTACGACCGCCCGCCACGTTATTCCGACACCCCCGAACGGATTGGCGGCTATCGCTTGCTAAAGCTGTTGGGAAGCGGCGGTATGGGCAGTGTCTTCGAGGCTCAGGACGACCAGGGACGCCATGTCGCCTTGAAACTCATCCGCCCGGAGTTCCTCGATTCGCCCGAGGCCGTCGAACGCTTCCGCCGCGAGGGCCGTCTAGCTAGCCTGGTCATCCATCCCCGCTGTGTCTTTGTGCTGGCGGCCGACGAAGAGGCCGGCCGACCCTACATCGTGATGGAACTGATGCCCGGCCGCACTCTCAACGATGTGGTGTCGGCTCAAGGGCCGCTGCCTGTTGCCCAAGCAGTGCGTTACCTTTTGGACATCATCGAAGGGTTGCAAGAAGCCCATGCCCATGGCATGATCCATCGCGATGTCAAACCTTCCAACTGTTTCCTCGATGCCGACGGCCGGGTCAAGATCGGCGATTTTGGCCTGGCCAAGGCGTTGAGCGGCCGAGAGGAATTGACGCGCAGCGGAGCGTTTTTGGGGACGTTTTTGTACGCTTCGCCGGAGCAGATTCGCAACGACCATGTCGATCACCTCACCGATGTCTACAGCGTGTGTGCCACGCTGTATCACTTGCTGACCGGTCGGGCACCTTTTGAAGATAGCGACCCGGCGGCGGCCTTGGCCCGCACTGTCAGCGATCCCCTGGTGCCGATGCGTACCTATCGTCCCGAGTTGCCCGCCACCCTGGATGAGGTCGTTCTCAAGGGCCTGGCCCGCAACCGCAAGCAACGCTGGCAATCCCTGGAAGAGCTTCGTCTGGCTTTGTTGCCCTTTGTCTCCGAGCAACACTCCCTGGCCCAGCTGGGGGCGCGTTCGGCGGCCTTTGTGCTGGACTTTCTCTTACTGACCCCGCTGCTGCTGACGATCGGCCTGGGCTTGTTTGCCTGGGGACTAAGGCTCGAACCGCTGGGCGAACTGAGTCTGAGCCTGTTGATGCTCTTGCTGTATTTTGGCCTGCCCGAGGCGCTGTTCGGCTGCTCGCTGGGCAAATGGCTGCTGCGGCTGCGGGTTCGCCAGGCCCAGGGCGGGGACCGGCCGACCCTGCTTCAAGCCTTTGTGCGGACGCTGGTATTTTGGCTGCTGTTGGAAGGAATGACCAAAGGGGGGGAATGGTTGGCCGGCTGGGGTGAGAGCCGTTTTGAATCGACCACCTCGTTGCTGCTGGGTCTGATCCGAATTGGGGCCTTGCCTGCTTTGGGGTGGTTGCTGGGGCTGGCTCTGCTCAGTTGCACTATGCGTCGCGGCAATGGCTATCGCGGTTTACACGAATGGCTCAGCGGCACACGAACCATCCAACTGCCCGCGGCTCGGCCGCGTTTCCTCGTGCCCGCCTGTCAAGAATGGCCCAAGCAAGGCCAAGCTCCTACTGGGCTACCGGAGCGGCTCGGGGCTTTTCGTGTTCAGGGCATCGCTTGCCAAACGCCTCACGAGGCCGTTCTGTATGGCAGCGATGCGGCTCTAGAACGTCCGGTGTGGTTGTGGCTGCACCGTGGCGAGGAACCCAGCCGCCAGCGACGCGAGGTGGCGCGTCCTAGCCGGGCTCGCTGGTTGGCGGGCGGCGACTACCAAAACCAACGCTGGGATGCCTATGTGGCCACGGCGGGCTGCTTGCTCCCCGACCTAATTGCCCGCCGCGGCCGGCTCCCCTGGCGCGACGCCTCGACCCTCCTGGAGCAATTGGCCGACGAACTCGTGATCGCCCAGCAGGAAGGTACCTTGCCCGCTACCTTGTCGCCGCAACAACTTTGGGTACAACCCAATGGCCGCGTCACCCTGCTGGACATGCCGCTGCGACCGGCCACAGCCGTCAGCGAGCCGTTCGAGTTGTTGCGAGTGCTGGCGATTGGCATGCTCGAGGGCAAAATGCGTCGGCCCGATGGCCAGCCCATTCGCGCCCCGATGCCGGCCCATGCCGCCGAAGTGCTGGGCAAGTTGATGGCCGGGGAGTATAGCGATCTGGCCACGTTTCGCGATGCCTTGCGGGCGACGCACGATTACCCCGAGCAAATCACCTGGCCGGGCCGCGCAGTGCAAGTGGCGTTGTGCGGCCTGTTCTGTCTACCGGGTCTGGCTCTGATGTTCGCCACGGGGCCGCTACTCCTGGCCATCTGCCTGTACATAACAGCGATCGGTCAGGCTCAGATCCCGCATCTAGTGCCCGAGGGGCAGCAGCACGAGCGCTTTGTGGTGCTGACGCGGCAGCGCGACACCATCTTGGAAACCGCTCTATGGCCGGCTCGCCCCGGTTTGTTCAATATCTGGAACCGCATCTACCGGGGGGTCGATCCCAAAATGCTGGTGGAGGAGTTGCCCGATACCACCTTGGGCCCCGCGCCGGCCATGGCCGAACTCCACCAAAATACCTGGTTGTTTGTCGCCCTGGGTTTCTTTTGGCCGGTACTCTGGGCCTTGGGTAGCGCTCTGACGCGGGGCGGACTCAGTCTGTGGCTGGTGGGCATTCGCTTGCTCGACGGCGAGGGACGGCGAGCGGCGTGGTGGCGTTGCGCGGTGCGAACCTTGCTTGTCTGGGGGCCGGTTGGTCTGCTATTGAGTGTGTCGTTGTGGTTGGATGTGTGGCGTTATGCCCATGGGGCCCAATTCCATCGCCCGACCATTCTCTCTGCCTGGTTGTCGCAGTTGTGTTGGTGGACCGCCCTGGCCCTGTTGCCGTTCTATGCCGCCCTGGCCGTGATCCGCCCCAACCGCGGCCTGCACGATCGTCTCACGGGTACCTATCCCGTTCCCTAAGCCAGGGGGATGGGCAACGGCTAGCAACCTTCTGCAAGCTGTTCAGCTAGCTGTTCGATCCCGAACCCGTGGAGTCAAAGCGATGGGAGAGTCGGCGGCTGTTGATGTCCAGAGCTTCGAGAATTTCCAGCACTGAATCCATCGGCACGCCCCAGGTGTGCGCCCAACAAATGATGTCCAGGTTCTCTTGGCCGCTCTTGAGTCGATCGAGGATGCGATCCAACAGGAGGGTGTTGTCGTGGAATTTGCGTTGCAAGAGACCAAAGTCGCCGCGATCCAGTTCGACCCAGAAGCGTTTGCCCTGCAGATGTTCGAGCCAGCGAGCCCGCAGATACCCCCACCAGTGGTTTTGGACCCAACGCCGTATCGCTGCCTCGCCCAGATCGTGGCCGGCTTTCTCGCTTTCGATCCACTTGTACCGTAGTGCTTCCTGCTCACCATCGGCATAGACACTTCCCCGTTCGGGAGGAGGGGTATCCCCTGGTGGCGGAAGAGGGGTTTCGTCCATCGCAAACATCCTCGGGAGAGGAGGAGGGCCGAAATTGAGGAAATCCACCCAATTTCTTCACCTCTCATCCTACCGTGAAAACCTCGCCTTCGCAAGCGAATCTTCCGCATTGCTTTCCTATTCTATCGGTTCCAGACGGCCGAGGAAACCGCTTTTCGTGTTCCTCGCGAAAAAGAGCATGCCCTGAGAAGCGTGGGGGAATAGGATCGAGCAAAAAGCCTAGGACAGGAGGGACTTCGTCCAACCGAAGGGAGGGATCACCCCGAACGGCTTAGCTCGCCCCCTAGGCCTCGCCAAAGACCCAGGGAGCGAGCCCAATATGATAGCATCCGTGATGCTCTAGCAGCCATTTCACTGAAAAGCGCTTACCAGCGAGTCTAATCTTTCTTGTCAGGTGGTGCGGGGATCTCTAAACTGCCCGCCAACGATACATCCTTGGCCCCGAGCTTCTCGGCGTTTTTGGGCGAGGTGGTCACCGTCAGCACCACTTGTTCGCCCTGGTCATTGCTGATGAGGAAGAAGTTTTGCAACACCTCCACGCCTTCGAGTTGTCCCAAAACCGACAAGCGGTAGATGCTCTTGCCCCCGGTCGTCTCCACCTTGCCTGCTTGAATCTCACGCTCGGGACGCCAACCGGAGGTGTTGTTCATCGCCTTCTTGAACGCTTCGGCATCCTCTGCCTTGCCCTTGCCGGCTTTGGTCCAGGGCGTGACGGTGGCCTGGGCGATAAATTCCCCACGCTCCACTAGCCGCCAAACCGCATGGTCGGGCGTCACCGCCGTCAGCTGCCAATCCCGGCTGTGGAGCAACAGGTAGCGATCTTTAGCGTCGCGATATTCGACAAAAGTCATGGCAACCGGAGGCGTGAAGCTATCGGGAACTGAGACGATCGCTACATCGTTCAATTCCTTGGGAGTGTCGATGGCTTGACGGGTCAACTGGACGGTTACGAACAACTCGCTGGCCGGGCTGACCGGGCCTTGGTCGCGTTTGTCTCGCTGTTCCCAAGTGAGCGAGACCAGCCGTTTGGCTTTCCGATCGAAGTGAGCGACGGCAGACACTTCACACTTGACCTGGGCACCTTTTTCGACACCAGACACCGTTCCCGAGATCTGCAAATGGACCTGATCGCCCTGAAGGGGGAGGCATTTGCCTTGCAGTTGGCCTTGGGTTACTCCCTCCAGGTGACACAAACCCCCTGCTACGGTCTGAGGGATCGGCCAGGATTCCCCCGGCTTGATCGCTTTGCCCGGCAACAGGCCTGCAACCAGCAGCGTGTCGAAATGATCGCCCACGGCCTCCAGTTCGGCCCGCTGCAACGCCCCTGCAGGGCTATAGACCAGCGCTTGATCGTTGTGCCGTTGGGCGACGATCAGCCGTCGCGAGGAACGCAGGTTTCGCTCGGAGCGGTGACCTTCAAGGTCGATCGTCACCTGCGCTTGCTCGTAGTGACGCACGGTTCGTGTGGCGGTGGCACTGGTCGAGGCCAACACCCGTTCGGAGAAGCGATGCTGGGCGTGGGCTTTGAGTTTAAGGGTGGCCGGCCCGGTTTCCTTTTTGATGCGTAGTTCACCTTGGAGTTTCATCTCCAGGGTGTAGAGAAAGCAGTCGCTCGGTTTGACCTGTTCGCTCAGATCGATTGCCTGTGCCCAGGCGGGCGTGCAGCTTGCCAACACCCACACTCCCAGCACTCGCCACGACACCATTGCTTGATCCTCCTGCACCAAGCCCACTCAGGGCCCTCCGGGCAAGGGACATAACAACCCGCTTGCTTCGGGGCAAGGCAACCTTTCAAGTCGAATGGCTCGCGGAACCCCGCGTCGGCACCAAGCGCCTAGTGTACCTGCAGTTCCTCGATCAACGCCCGAATCGCTTGGGCACTTGCTCGCAAGGCGCGGCGCTCCCCCTCTGCCAAGGGCGGCTGAAAGGTGGCCAGCACCCCCTCAGCTCCGACGAGGCGCGGCAGCGAAAGCGTCACGTCCTGGACACCTTCGATCTGGTCGATGGGAGTGCAAACAGTCAACAACGACCGTCGGTCGTTGAGAATCACTTCTACCAACCGGGCGATCGCCGCCCCCACGCCGTAGTAGGTCGCCCCTTTGCCCTCAATGATCGCGTAGGCCGCGTAACGCGTGGCTTCGTCGATCCGCTGTTGCTCGGTCGTATCCAGGCTTAACCCCCGCGCCTGAGCAAAATCCGCCAACGGCATGCCGCCGACCGTGGCCGACGACCAGGCCAACACCTCAGTATCGCCATGCTCGCCCAGAACATCGGCATGGACTTGATGCGAATCGACCGCCGCCCACTGCGCCACCAGCGAACGAAAGCGGGCGGTATCGAGCATCGTTCCGGTGCCAATCACTCGCGACGCAGGCACGCCCTGTTCGGCCGCGATGCGAGCCGCCAAATGCGTCATGGTGTCCACGGGGTTGGTGGCCACCACTAGCACCACCCCTGGAGAGGCTTTGAGGACTTGCGGGACAATCTCGCGAAAGACCGCTTCGTTGCGAGCCAGGAGTTGCGGCCGGGTTTCGCCCGGTTTTTGCGAGACACCCGCAGCGAGGATGACGACGCGGGCCTCGGCCAAGTCGGCATACGAGCCGGACCGCACTCTCAAGGCCCTGGCAAAGGGGACGGCATGGAGCAGGTCAGCAGCCTCGGCGGCGGCCCGTTTGCTGTTGAGGTCCACCAGGACGATCTCGCTGCCGATCCCCTGTTGAATCAAGGCATAAGCCGAGGTGGAACCAACCAGTCCACTGCCGACGACGCCGACTTTCATCAACGCCTCCGTTCAGGAGAGCCTCTCGGAGGGACTAATCAAGCCAACAAGGCTCGCAGGACTTCCGCTTTTTCGACACCGGTGAGGCGTTGATCCAGCCCCTGGTAGCGATAGGTGAAGCGGTTGTGATCAAAGCCCATTAGGTGCAAGATCGTGGCGTGCCAATCGCGGATATGCACCGGATCCTTGACGATGTTGTAGCTAAAATCGTCCGTCTCGCCATAAATGGTGCCGCCCTTGATGCCGCCCCCCGCCATCCAGATCGTGAAGCAGCGCGGGTGATGATCCCGCCCATAATTGGTGTTGCTCAGGCCCCCCTGGCTGTAGATGGTGCGGCCAAATTCGCCGCCCCAGATGATCAGCGTCTTGTCGAGCAGGCCGCGTTGCTTCAGGTCGGTGATCAGGCCGTAGCAGGCTTGATCGACATCCTTGACCTGCGAGGGCAATCGACCGGCCACGTTGCCGTGCGTGTCCCAGTTGTTGTGGTAGACCTGCACGAAGCGTACGCCGCGTTCCACCAGCCGCCGCGCCGTCAAGACTACGTTGGCAAAGGTGCCGGGCTTTTTGGCCTCTTCGCCATACAGTTCGAAGATGCGGCGGGGCTCCTTGCTGAGGTCAACCAACTCCGGCACGCTGCGCTGCATGCGGAAGGCCATCTCGTACTGGGCGATGCGGGTTTGCGTCTCGAAGTCCCCCAGCTGCTTGAGGGTCAGCTCGTTAAGGGCACGCAGGCCATCGAGCGTTTTGCGACGGGTGGCCTCGGTCACCCCGTCGGGGTTGTTGATGTACAAAATCGGATCGCCCGCCGCCCGGAACGGCACGCCGGCATGCTCGCCGGGCAGATAACCTGCTTGCCACAGCCGGGCACTGATCGCCTGCACTTGCTCGGTGTTGGAGGGCCGAGCCACCATCACGACAAAGGTGGGCAGATTTTCGTTGAGGCTGCCCAGCCCATAGCTCATCCATGCCCCCAAGCACGGCCGACCCGTCACTTGGTTGCCCGTCTGAATGTTGGTGATGGCCGGCTCGTGGTTGATCGCCTCGGTGTGCATCGAGCGGATGAAACAGATGTCATCGGCCACCTGGGGCAGGTATTTCCATAATTCACTCATCCACATGCCACACTGACCGACCTGGCGGAACTTGTACATCGAGGGCGCGACGGGAAATTTGCCCTGGCCGCTGGTCATGGTGGTCAGGCGTTGCCCGCCGAAAACCTCCTTGGGCACTTCCTTGCCGAACCACTCTTTCATCTTGGGCTTGTAGTCGAACAGGTCGATCTGCGAGGGACCACCCACCAGATGCAGATAAATCACATGCTCGGCCTTGGGGGCAAAGTGGGCCAATCCGGGCAGCTTTTCTCCCTTGGGGGCGTCGGCGGCCAGCAGCTGATGCAGGGCGGCCAGGCCCACGGTGCTGGACAGCCCCGTGCCAAAGAACTGCCGCCGCGTTAAATGCTTCCAGACCAGATTCATCAGAAGGACTCCTTGCTCGGCAGGGGAGGGTTCTTATTTGTTCAGCACTTCATCCATGTTCATCACGGCGTTGATGAGCATGGTCCAGCCGGCCAACGTCGCGCGATCCAGGTTGGGGTCAGACTTCCATTCGCCCACTTGCAGCAGCTTGGCCGCTCGACCCGTGGTGTCGGCCTTGTACTCGGCCACCAGATCGTTGAGCAGCCCCTGAACGATGGGCCGTTCCTCAGCAGTGAAGCTACGAGCCAGCACTCGGCGAGCTAGATATTCCAGCCGGGCCGAGTCGTCGCTGCCGCCCTCTTTGAGGACACGCTCGGCGAGATAGCGTGCGGCCTCGACAAATTGCGGATCGTTGAGCGTCACCAGCGCCTGCAAGGGCGTGTTGGTCCGCTCGCGGCGTACCGTGCAAAGCTCACGGTTGGGGGCGTTGAAGATCTCCATGCTCGCCGGCGGTGCCGACCGCTTCCAGAAGGTGTACAGGCTACGCCGATACAGCTTCTCGCCGGAGTCGCGGCGGTAGTCGCGGGTGTTGCTACCGATCATCGCCACTGCCTCCCAGACGCCATCGGGCTGATACGGCTTGACGCTCTCGCCGCCCAGATGCGGCACCAAGATGCCACTGGCTGCCAACGCATAGTCCCGAATCATCTCGGCATCCATGCGGAAGCGTGGCCCACGCGACAAGAGCCGATTGGCCGGATCCTTCTCCCGCTTCTCGGGCGTACTAAGGGCCGCTTGGCGATAGGTAGCCGAGGTTAACAGCAGGCGGTAGAAGCGTTTGATGTCCCAACCGCTCTCGCGGAATTCGACCGCCAACCAATCCAGCAGCTCGGGATGGCTGGGCAGTTCGCCGGAGATGCCCAGGTCTTCCGCCGTGCGGACCAAGCCGGCACCGAACACCTCTTGCCAGAAGCGGTTGACAGTGGCTCGGGCGGTCAGCGGGTGATCCTCACGCATCAGCCAGTGCGCCAAACCCAGGCGGTTGTTGGGCAGCTTCGCATCCCAGGGCGGCAGCACGGCCGGCACTCCCGGCCCGACCTTGTCCCGGCGTTTGTCATATTCGCCGCGGAAGAGTACGTAGGCCTCGGGCATCATGCCGGCTCGTTCGTTCATCACATGAGCAATCGTGCCGCGAGCGATTAATCGGCTTTCTTCTTGGCTGAGTTGTGTCAGCCGATCGTTGATCTTTTTGTACTCGGCGTCGAACTTGCTCAGATAAAACGCGAACAACTCCTCTATTTCGGCAGGAGTGCGTTTGTCGGCCGGCTTGGCCACCAGCGAACCGATCCGGCCCCCGCCGGCGATTTGGTTGATTTCCAGGGCGGGGATCACGCGGTTGTACAGGCGCACGTCCTGCAGGGCGAATTGCGTCACGCGCGAGGTGGTGTGCCGCTGCGCCAGTTTGAACGGCACCGTGGTTCGCGTGGAGTTCTTGAGGTTGTCGGCCTGGACGTTGCGGTCCTTGATCTCGACACCGTCGATGTAAATCTTCAACCCCGCCGCCTTGCCCGAGCCATCGTAAGTGACAAAGACGTGCTGCCAAGCGTTGACCTTGAGCGGCGGATTAGCCACCACCTTGACCGCGTCACTGGGCCATTTGTGGATGACGTGGGCCCCGATGCGGCCGCCTTCCAGCCATAAGTCCCAGCCGCGGAATTCGCTGGCTTCGTCCATGCGGGCGAAGACGGCCCCGCCTAGGTTGGGAGCCGTCGGACGAATCCAGGTGCCGAAGCTAAAGCCGTTGGGATGGTCGAAATCGCCCACGTCCTTGAGTTCGAGGGCGGAGTGGTTGGCTAATTGCAACGCCTTGCCCGCGCCGGTGCGGTCGGCGATCCAGGTGCCCTTCAGAGCGACGGTGCGTTTGGCCTGGTTGACAAACAGATCGACTTGGCCTTTACCCTCGGTCAGCGGAGCGTGGAAGACCAGGCCGTCGCTGGGTGGCACCCCCCCGACATCGCCGGGCTGGACGCTGGCCAGCCACTTCTCAAACGCCGGCCGCGCTGCATTTTTGTGGTCGGCAGCCAGTTTGCGTGCGGCGGCGAGTTCGCGTTGCAGCACTTGCAGGCGTGGTTGATCCTCGGCACGCGGCACGGGGACCACGGGCGGCGTGTTCTTGATGTTGCCGTCCATCGCCCCCTGGGTGGTGTTGTTGAAGAACGCCGCCAATTGATAAAACTCGCGCTGCGAGAGCGGGTCAAACTTGTGGTCGTGGCACACGGCACAGCCGGCCGTCAGCCCCATCCAGACTTGAGCAACCGTCTCGGTGCGATCGCGGGTGTACAGCACGAGATATTCCTCGGCGATCACGCCGCCTTCATTGGTGGTGATGTTGCAGCGGTTAAAGCCCGTGGCAATTAACTGATCGAGGGTGGGGTTGGGCAGCAGGTCGCCCGCTAGTTGCTCGATGGTGAACTGATCAAACGGCTGATTGGCGTTGAAGGCGCGGATCACCCAGTCGCGGTAGGCCCAAATCTCTCGGTAGTTATCAAAGTGGATGCCATGCGTATCGGCATAACGGGCCGCATCCAGCCAGTAGCGCCCGCGATGCTCGCCCCAGAACGGCGAAGCCATCAGGCTGTCGAGATAACGCTCGTAGGCGTCGGGCCGAGTGTCGGCCAGGAAACGTGCCAGCACTGCCGGGTCGGGCGGCAGGCCGGTCAGGTCCAATGCCGCGCGACGGGCTAGCGTTTCTTTCGTGGCCTCGGGGGCCGGTGTCAGGCCGTTGGCTTCCAGCTTGGCCAGAATGAACGTGTCAATCGGGTTACGCACCCAGTTCTTATTCTTCACCTCGGGCAAGCTCGGCCGCTTCGGCGGAATAAACGACCAGTGCGGTTCGTAGTCGGCCCCCGCGGCAATCCAGGCGATCAGAGTCGCCTTCTGGGCGGCCGTGAGTTTCTTATGCGATTTGGGCGGGGGCATCTGTTTGACCCCTTTGGCATCCAGCCGGGCGACTAGCTCGCTTTCACTCGGTTTGCCCGGTACGATGGCACCGGCCTTGATCGCTTCCTCACGCACATCCAGTCGCAGATTGGCTTTGCGGGCGGCCTTGTCCGGCCCGTGGCAGGCAAAACAGTTCTCGGCCAAGATCGGCCGAATGTCACGGTTGAAGGTGGGCTTGTTGGCTGCGGGGCTAAGCGAAGCCAACACGAGGAAGGAAAACGAGACGGAGAGCATCGCGTGCAACCCTTTGTTGTGGATACGCGGAGTAGAACAAGTCGCGGTGGGCGACAGGTAGGCCAAGAGCTATTCTAAGTAACGATCGGTGGCCTCCGCAAGAGGCCGAGCCTCGATTCACGACATTTCTCACCGACCACCGGAGGAACCATGCGTCTTCACGCTATTGATCATGTCTCCGTCCTAATCACCGATCTGACCCGGAGTCGGCACTTTTATCGTGATATTCTTGGCCTGAAGGAGATCGCCAAGCCCCGGACGTTTGACTTTGTGGCGTTGTGGTTTGAGCTGGGCGAACAGCAATTGCATCTGCTGCACAAGGTCGTGCCCGACCCTCTCAGTCCCCGGCATTTTGCCCTGAAAGTAGACGACACTCAGGCCGCCCGGGCCCACTTCGCCGCCCACGGCATCGCCATCGAAGAGACCACGCCGATCCCCGGCTGCGATCGCTTCTTCGTCCGCGATCCCGACGGTAACCGCATCGAGATCATTCGCTGGCTCCAGCGCTACGACCCCGCTCGCAGTGGCGCTGACCATCTCGATGGAGTCGCCGGATGATCCTACTCCAAGGCCGCAAACAAACCATCGAGGCGTTGGCCTTTTCGCCCGAGGGCGATCGTTTGGCCGTCGCTGGGACCGCCTCGCATGTGCAGTTGTGGGATTTGAACAAACGGAAAGCTCGGCCAATCCTCGGTCCCGCGGGGCCGCATCGGGCGGTTTACTTTCTTGGGCCGCAGCGGCTAGTTTCCCTGACCCCCTTTGAACTGCGCTGGGTAAAGCTCCCCAACAGCTACGAACGCTTTGACTTAAACCCGGCTGCCGACTATCTGCATGGTTGCCCCTTGCCAGAGGGCGGCTTCGTTCTGGTTGGCCGACGAGACGACTCGCCCCAGGTTTTGTGTTTAAACTCTCAAGGTTTGGTCCGCTGGACGCAAATCCCCCAAGCGTATCCCTTGCGAGTGGCGTTGCTTCCCGACGGACGACTCGTCGTTTCCACCTCTCGCACCACCTCGATTCTGCTGCGACAAGCCGGATTTTTCTCGGAGCTATTGTTGAGCGTCCACTTTGAAGCGGTGCCGGCTCTGGCCGTCGATCCCACCGGAAAATATCTCGCCGAGGCCGCCGGTACCCATCTCAAACTCATCCCGCTGGATCAGCCCCAACAGGCCAAACGCATCCGCAACGATGGCCGCAAGCATTTCACCGATGTAGCGTTTCATCCCTCAGGGCAATATGTGTTGGTGTCGTGCAACGACTCGACGGTCCGCCTGCATGATCTGGACCTCACGGAGGTAGCGGCCTTCGATTGGCAACTCGGTCCCATCCGCCGGGTTGCTTTTTCCCCCGACGGCATGCGCGCCGTGGCCGGCAACCGGGTCGGCCAGGTGGTGCTATGGGATGTAGATTGGTGACGTTGCCACGCTATCCAAACACTGGTTCGGGGTTAATCCTCCGCGTGGCGGCCCGCTTAGCGTTGCTGGGCGATGCGATCGAACAAAGCGTAGACCTCCGGCAAGGCGCGTTGCACGATCGTCAGATGCTCCAGATCGTCATAGACTTTGAACGTCACGTTCGCGACGCCGGCTTTCTTGAGGGCGTCCGCCAGGCTTTTGGCTCCGCGAGCCGCAAAGTCGAGTTGACCCACGCCAACAAACACCGGCAGCTTTTTTAGCGCCTCGCTGGGCTTGACACCGCCGCCGCCTCCCAGGCACGCCGCCGCCGCGAACCGCTCCGGTGCCCGACCGATGGTCGCTGCCGTTTGGGCCGCTCCCATGCTATGGCCAAGGATAAACACCCGCTTGCTGTCAATCGGGTAGATTTTGGCCAGTGCATCGAGCACGGCCGGCACATCCGGGCCGCCGAACAATCCGGAGCGAGTGGCCACCACCAGCCAGCCCCGCTGAATCGCCAGCTTGGCCACCAGCCCGTCACCATAGCCATCGAAAAACATATTTTCACTGCCGCCGGCCCCGTGCAGGGCCACGACGATCGGCACGGGTTGCTCTTTCTTCAGCCCCCGGGGCACTTCCAATCGCACCGGCGAGCCGCTGACCCCCGGCAAACTCAGCCAGTGTTGCCCCGGCCGCAACGGCTGCCACTTGCCCGCCTGGATGGCCTCGGCCTCGCGCAGCAACTGGAGCGCGGGATAATTCGTCTCCAAGGTGCGCCCCGAGGCCAACTCCTTGAGCAGATTGGTCAGATGCTTGTGTGTCGCAGCCGCTACAGGATGGACGTTTTCTGGCTCTTGAAGCGCTTTCAAACGTTCTTCTAATTGAGCAATGGCCGAGACCGTTTGTTCGCAGCGGCACAGAAGCTTCTCGCCCTGCACGATCTCGGCCAAGAGTTCGTGATCGCCCTGGGGCAACTTCTCCCAAGTCAGGCGAACTTCGGTCGGCAGTTTGGTCAAGGCCACGGTCTGCGGCTGGAGCGGCCCGTAGCTCAGGCGCAGGCTTAGCCCCTGGGGATCGGGCGATTCGAGTTTGTAAAAGCGTTCGATGCGTACCGTCAACTCGCCTGCCTTGGTAGCGATGACACGCCGGGCCGGCTTAACGACCAGTGACAACGCCCATGATTGCTCGGGAGTTGGCTTTTCCTCGGCCAAGCTCAGCCGGGCCGTGTCGAGGATCCGAGCCGCCTCCGTCAGCCGACCTCCGAAAAAGGCCGGCGTCGCCTTGGCGACCGGCGGAATGGCCCGCGCGATGGCCTTGGCTCCGTTGTCCTTGTCGTTGCCGTACTTTTCCAAGGCCCGCTCGAAATAGCGTAGCCTTTGCCCCAATTCATAGCGGGTGGCCGTGTCAAACTGGGCCAACGCTACTAGCGGCATCAGACCCACGATCAGCAGCGATCGAAACATGTTGATTTTCTCACTCTTCTCGACGTACTCGTGGCCGTTTCCACAGACCGACGGCCGACTTGCCGGGGAAACCATTCACGGTCAATTCGCCGTTGCTGAGCCGGATTTCTAGCGTGTTGGGCTTGTCCCAGCGTTCATCGAAATGATAGCGGCTGGTGAGAAAATGGACGCGCTGATTGGTCGAACCGATCCAACGGCGACGCGTGTCGGGCTGCGTGCGGTCGTAGGGGCCATCGACCAAAATATCGGTGTGGTCCAGCAGCGTGTCCAGGTCTGGCTCATGTCGCGCCCGCAACTCTTCCAGCAAAAAGCCGGTAAAGACCATCACGCTCAGGCCGCGTTGCTGGGTGGCAACAGCCAGGGCGGCCGCCCCGGCGGCGTGGGCGGTCGGCTCGCCGCCCAGCAGCGTGATCCCCTCGACGCCATGCTGAGCGACGGCTTCGTCGAGTTGGTCTAGCACCTGGCGCAGTGGCGTGGGCGTGCCGCCCGAGAAGGGCAGCATCTCCGGGTTGCAACAGCCCGCACAGCGCAGCGGACAGCCCTGAAACCACAACGCAAAACGGACGCCCGGCCCCTCGGCCTCGGTGAACGGCACTATCTGGGCGACGCTGAGAATCGGCTCGGTCATGAAGGCTCTCCGTGGCTGCAGCGCCTGCGTTTGTTTATCCTGTGCTTCATTGTAGGCTTCATCATAGGTTGCATTATAGGTTGCTGGCGTAAGGCTCTGCTCTTGACGCTCCTGCGCGACGTTGCCATCCTAGCGGTATGAACTGGCTTGCTCATGCCCTGTTGTCGCCGGCCGAGCCGGAGGTTCGCCTAGGCAACTTGCTAGCGGACTGCCTCAAAGGACGTGATCGGCAACACGTTAGTAAACCATTTCGCGCTGGACTGCAACTACACGCGTTTATCGACCGCTTCACCGATAGCCACCCGCTGGTACATCGCAGCATTGCCCGGTTGCAAGGTGCTTATCCGCTGGTGGGAGGCATCCTGATCGACATTTTCTATGACCACCTGCTGGCACGACGCTGGGCCGCGCATCACCCCGAACCGCTCGAGCGCTTCCTCCAGCCTCTCTACACCGATTTGAGCCACTACGCTGCCGTGTTGCCCGCGGAGCTAGGCCAGGTCTTGGCCAGGATCATTCGGGAGGATCGCCTGGGGTCGTACCGCCACCTCGAGGGGATTCAAACGGCCCTGCGTAGCGTGTCGCGTCGACTCAGCGTTCGCACCGGCCGTCACTTTCACCTTGAAGAGGCCCTGGGCCCGATGCTTGAACAGATCGACGACTACCAGGCCGATTTTGAGGCCTTCTTTCCCGAGTTACGCGCCGCGGCCCAGGCCCACTGGCAAAGGTGCGGCCTCGCAGGCCGGGTGTAACGCACCGCTGGCCTTGGCCACTGCGACCGTCTGCTTTCCACGCTTAACGCCACAGGGCCTTCTCGACAAACATCCCCTCGTCGATTGCTGCGTTGACCTTCACCTCGCAGAAGAAATAACGGCCGATGAGGTTGCCCTGAGCATCGCGCAGGACCGAGCCAACCTGGAGCCAGGTTTGCGGATCGTAGTAGTAGGTGGCATGGCAGATGCCGTCGTCCTCGGGACGCGGATAGTCGGGTCGCACCAGCTCCCAACAGGGATAACCCAACTCCGGCACCGTTTTGCAGCCATTGAATACGGTACGCAGTTCGCCTCGGGCACGGGCAGCTTTGAAGGCGTCCAGTGTCCGCTGCATGCCGATCCGCATGCCGAATTCCGTGGCGGGATATCGCGCCGAACTGCGGGCATCGGGGCCGTCGGCGTCGCGGCGAGCCGTGCCGCCCAAGGCCAGCACGCCGTTGAGCTTGACCAGCAGCTTGTCGTCGTTGGCCCCCTTGACGTACAGCACGCGGTGCGCCAAGCGTGCCCCTTGCGTCCATTCCATCAATACGCGAAAGGTCGGCTCCTCGCGGAACCAGCAGAGCATCTGCTCCTCGGGCATCAGCACCCCAGACAAGCGTTCTTGCTTGATCAGCAGGCAAGTGTACCCTTTGACTTCGCGATCATAGCGAGCGATGGCCGCCTCCACAAACGCTACAGGGTCTTTGGCCGCCAGGTAAGCCATCCGCTCGTTGGCCTGCGACAGGGCTTGAGTAGGCGGGGCTGCCGGGGGGGGACTGGTTCGCGAGGCCAAGGTAGGCGAACGCTCCGGGGCCAGCAGCAAACACAGGGGCAACAACAAGAAGAGCCGCCGCATCCGTGGGTACCCTCCATCCAGCCAGTAGACGACTGCGTTAGTGTAACGCCGACGGCCCGTAGTGACAATCGACCGCCCTAGCCTGCTCCAGCGCTGTCAGCCGTCACGACCCCGTCGCCGTGCCCTGGACGGCAATGCGAATGGGACGCGGCGGCTGGCCCGGAGCCGTCGCCAACAAATACACGGCGCTATCTTCATAACGCGGATCTTCACGCCGCGGAAACGCCCCGATGGCAGCTCCGGGTTTGATCTCCAAACGCAATTTCCACAATTGCCGTCTTTCTCCCACCTTCTGCGGTTCGCCGAGCGTGGCTTGCAAAAACGGAGCCGTCCGCGAGCTATCCACCGCAAGGTGAATGCCGGCCACGTCGCTGCTGAGGCTCACCACTTCCGAGCGGCCTCGTTTGCTGGGAAAACTGCCAAACGTGACCATCCCTTGACTATCTTCACTACCGATTTCCACCAACCCACGCACCTGGCCGCTCAAAGTGATCGCCCCCGTCTCCATGGTTGGCAAGTCCGGCGAGGTGAGCAGCAGTTTGCGGCGGAACGGGCCTATGGGAAACGGCGTTTTACCGTCCGCGGCCAGCGAGCGCAGGGTCAGCGGGATGCGGTAGGCACTGAGGACCACACCGGGCTGGGCGAACTCGCTGGGCGTGTTGTTAGCGCGTTGCAACTCGGCCCGCTCGGCCGCCGTCAACGCGATCGGTTGGCCCACTTCGATGGGGTCGGCCTTGGCATCGGTGCGCAAGGAATCCATCCGCGCCTGCACACGAAAGCTCGGCCGGGTGGAGGACCAGACCACTACCTCTCGCTGCACGCCCTTGGCCAGGTCGTTTTCGCGCAGCACGCCGAGATTCTCCACAGGGCGATAGCGAATCGGTTCATGAATGAAACTGCGAATGTCCAACGTCACCTTGCGACCCACCAGGATGTTATTCATGAACAAAGTAGCATACTGTGTCATGCTCCCCAGCCGGTCCCCCTTCCACGCTAGACGCACCCAACCCCCGGCGTCGGCCGGCACTTCCACCATTTCCTTGTCACGCTTCAGCTCGTGACGCTCGGCCGCTTGCTGCAGAGCCAACTCCGCGGCCCGGCGTGCGACCGCTAAGGGGAAGCCCCCCTGAGTGGCCAAGCCCACGTGCTGGGCCATCCAAGCGTTGATCCAACGGGGAGCAGCGGGCAGGAGGTAGATTTCCGCTTCGGTGCATTTGCAGCTGGAGCGTTCTAGGCCGACGACCACGCGGCTGTCGTTCTGGTTGACGAAGAAAAAAGAGGCTTGACCCAGGTCGTGATGTTCGACCTCAAAGGGTGTTTCGCTATGAGGCAGGCTCCGATACAGGAAGGTGATTTCTTGGTCGTTGCGGGTTTTGTTGCGTTCCGGCTCGGTGCCGCGCGATCCGCTCGGAGGGTTGCCTACCCCGAGAAACTGCCCCGTGAACACGACCACGAAGACCACCACCGCCAAGGCGACGACGGCGCTAAACCACTGAAGATCTTTCATGATGCCTTTCCCCGGAGTGTCGAAGCTCTGCTAAATTCTACGAACGCCACACCCGGTTGGATCGGTCTTGCCACCCCAACCTACGCCGCCCCTATCCTGCTAGCCGGTCCACCAGTCGCACCGGCACTATGCTGGGTGCCAATTCGGCCACAGAGCAAAAGGGGGCAAACCGGCGAACCTCTTGGAGGGCGTGTGGTTCATCGGCTGTCGACGAGATAAATGGGCAAAGCGGCCTCGTCTGGCGATTCCGAATCTGCTAGGCTGGCCCCACGACTTGGTATTGCCCGCAAGAAGCAACGGTGGATGTAGCAGTGGCCTATGAGTTGGTTCTGGTGGTCTTCCTGGTGACCTATGTTTTGCTGGCTGTGGGGCGTGTCCCTGGGCTGAAAACTGATCGAGCAGGCATTGCCTTGTTGGGAGCCGCTGCCGTTTTAGCCTTGGGGCTGCTGTCGTTTGAGCGAGCTTTTTCCGCCGAGGTGATGGACTATAAAACCCTGGTGTTGCTTTTTGGTTTGATGGTGGTCGTCGGGGCGGTTCGCCTGGGGGGAGTATTTGCCCGGCTGGAGCGATTACTGCGCTTCGCTCGCTCGCCCCATGCCCTGCTGGCCAGCACCATCGCCCTGGCCGGCCTCCTCTCCGCCTTTCTGGTCAACGACATCATCTGTGTCGCCTTTACCCCGGTACTATTGGCCGAATGCCGTCGCCGCGGCTATGATCCGCTGCCGCATCTGCTAGGGTTGGCCACTGGCTCCAACATTGGCTCGGCAGCAGCGATCACCGGCAATCCACAAAATATGTACATTGGTGCCAATTCGGGGATTGATTATCTACGATTTCTGCTCAAGCTTGGGCCGCCGGCTTTGCTGTCGTTGGGGGTAGCCTTTGTGCTGTTGGCTTGGCTGCACCGCCAGCGCTTGCGTCGGCTGGTGGCCAGCTCCGCCCACGTCGCGTCGCCCCAGTTGCCCCCGTTGCAAGCCGGCCCGGTGCTGTGGGCCTGCCTGGCCGTGCTGGGGTTCTTCGTGTTGCCCTCGGCGGCTTTGCCCATCGTGGCCCTGGGGGCGGCGGCATTATGTTTTTTGCGGCGTGGTTCGCCACGCGAATTGCTCAACGAGGTGGATGGCTCGCTGCTGCTGCTGTTTGCGGGGCTGTTTATTGTCGTGGGAGCGTTTCGCGAGCAAGTGTTGCCGCACTGGGGCATCCCGAGCTGGAGTTGGCTGCAAAACGATCCGCTGTATGCCCTCAGCGGGCTATCTGCGTTGCTGTCCAACCTCGTGAGCAATGTCCCCGCGGTGATGCTCTTTCGCGAGGTCATCGATGCCATGCCGGCCGCCCAACGCGAAACCGCCTGGTTGGCCCTGTCGCTCTCGAGCACCCTGGCCGGCAATCTGACCCTGCTCGGTTCGATTGCCAATCTCATTGTCGCCGAGGGCGCACGCCGCGAGGGGGTGGAGATTTCGTTTCTGGCCTATGCCCAATTCGGTGTGCCGTTGACTCTGCTCACCCTGGCGATCGGCATCGGCTGGTTAGCTCTGCTGCCCTACTGAGAGCAATGGCAAACGAGGATCAAGAACAACTAATCTGTAAAGAATCAATCAAGGACGATGGCATCGACAAGGGTTAATAACGGAAGATGGCATCGACCGTCAGGCGGTAGTCGGCCAAGCCCTTCTCACGGGTCAGGGGGATTTCAACCGCAGCCCCGAGGAAGATATTGTCGTTGAAGCGGTAACGCAGCCCCGGACCGATCGTGAAGTAGGTGCTGCCCTGGCGTGTCGTCGACCCGAAGTTGATCAGGTCGGCCCCCTCGAAGCCAAAATTCCCCCGGTTGCCGCTCTTGGTGTACTGAATCCAGTTGATTTCGACAAAGGGAAACCAACTATTCATGTTCGCAATGTTGCAATCCAAGTGCAGGTTCAGGAAGAAAAATTCGCTCCGCTCGTTGTTCAAGCTCGCCGCGTAGCCCGTGGTGCCCAGAAAATTCAACGACCCATAGCCGCCCGGCAAGCGACCAAACGCTTGGCCATAGCTCACGTACGGTGTCAGTCCCAGGTTGCCGGTATCTTGATATACTTTGCTCGAACCCACGGGCAGGGCGAAGTCCAACCCGACCGCAGCCACGGAGCCTAGGTCAGCATATTTCAAAAACGTGTATTTGGGACCAATCTTCACCTCGGCGAAGCCGGTCGTGTCTTGGATCGGCCCCAGGGGGTTGCTACCATCGGTACCGACGATACCCAGTTGGCTCAGAACCAGGCTAAAGCGGTCGTCGAAGGCTAAGCGAGCTTGGGTGCCAAGAAACCAAGCGTTGCCCCCGCCGACGTTCGGGGTGCTACTGGGGATACTTTGAAAGATAAAAATGGGGCGAATTTCCGTCAACGCCCGGGGATCCTCGAAGAAAAACGGCATCGTCACCGGCGAAATCAAGCCCGGAAACGAACCATCGCTACACCACGTCGCCTTTTGACCTCCGCGTGGATCGCCCCAGGTAAACATTTCTCCTAGCTTTTGATACCACTTCGTCGGACTCACGGGTTGATCGGCCACCACTCCCGGCAACAGGCCCGGATCCCCCGCCACCGGTCCGACACTATCAGGAGGGTTGGAACGGCTGACGTTGAGCGTGGGAGTCTCCGGAGCGGTCAAGGGCACTGGGGGGAAGGGAGTCGGCACCGGGGCTGGCCCGCTATCTCGCAACGGGTCGGTTCCAGCCACTTGCAGAAACGGCGGCGGCGGCGGAAACGGAGGATCGTCGGCTCGGCTGGCCCGAATCACGGCCGGATCGCTGCGACTGCTCTGGCTATCTTTCACGGTATGAGCGATCGGCTTGCCCAGGCTGACAGGAGCCGGCTGGCGTAGTGCAGCGGGCGTTGCCGCAGCAGTCGTCGCCACGCTGGACACGAGCGGCTTACCCAGTCCTACGCCGTACAACGACCGCTGCGTCTGGGGCAACGGTGCCAAACGAGTCGGCGTCTGGGCGATGACCATCGCTTCCGCAGGCGGCGCGATCGGCACCGCCTTCCAGCCGATCTCTTGGGCGCTGGCCGTGCCAGTCCAAGCGATCAGATTTGTTGCGAGTAGCAGAGCCAGGCCACGCCGTTGGTTCGTCCCTGTCGTTTTCATCGCAGCACCCTCCTGGCACTCATGGAAGAGCATCGGTCGCCGCCTCCCTGCTCCGCGAGTCATCTCGTTGCTAGAATGCCAAGAACTGCAAGCGGGGAACGCACGATCGCGACCATCATCTGTGTTTTGCCCAGATTCCCTTCCCGCCCCACCCGTTGGAGGTGCTTATGACGCACAAGACGGTCCTTGCCCTGGCCCTGCTGACGGCCAGCGTGCTGCTGTTAGGTCATGTGGCCTACGCTTGGTGGTCCGAGGGCCACGGGGCGGTTGCTGAGGCCGCTACCGCCAGCCTGCCGGACGACATGCCGCGCTTCTTCCGAACCGCGGCCAAAGCGCTGTATCATCTATCGGCGGAGCCGGATCGCTGGAAAAACCCGCAAGCCAAGCATCTACGCGCCGCCGAAGCACCGGACCACTTCATCGACCTAGAAGACTACCAAGGCCGCGAACTGCCCGCCGACCGCTACAAAGCCATCGCCCTGTTGCAAGAGTTGAAGGTCAAGCCCGAGGTGGTTGGCTTTCTGCCCTACGCCCTGATGGAGAATTACGATCGGCTCACGGTCGCCTTTTCCGATTATCGCAAAGACAAAGACAACCCCATCATCCAGCACAAATGCATCGTCTACGCCGGCATCCTGGCTCATTACACCGGTGATTGCGTCATGCCGTTGCACACGACGCGTGACTTTGACGGCCGGCTCGATCCGGAGTCAGGCAAAAAGTTGCAAAAAGGCATTCACGCCAAGATCGACGCCTTCCCGGAACGGCACGGGCTAACGGCTGAGGAAATCAGCCGAGGCATCAAGGCGCGGCCCATCGAGGATGTCTGGAAACACGTCCTGGAACGCATCAACGAATCGCATGCCCTGGTGGGCAAATGCTACGACATCGACCGCGAGGGCGGCTTCGACAAACCAACCAAAGAAAGCCGTGCCTTCATCTTGGAACGCTGCCGCGCCGGAGCCCAGTTCACCGCTGACTTGTGGTACAGCGCCTGGCTGCGTAGCGAAAAGCTCCCGCCGCACTGGTGAGAGCCAACCTTGTAAAGAAGACAAGCAACAAAAACAAGCAGTAGGTCGAGAATCGCTCTCGACCCGCTGCGGCTGGCGCTGCACGCCCTGGAATTATTTCTTGCCGGAGTCTGACCCGGGCATCAACACCTCGCGGCGGATGCCGGCCTCGTCGTCGTGGATGGCGAGGACATGGAGAATTTAACCCTTAGGGGCGAGAGTAGGTGGCCCAAGCGGACAACAAGAGGGGAAAAAAATCTCTCGCCCCCCTCGGGAACCGGACACTCCGTAACGATCGCCCCCCTGCTTGCCCTTCGAACGTCTCCACGCTTGCCAGACTGGACTTGGACCAGCTCGGCCAGCTTGCTATAGAGCCTCGTTGACCACGAGTCTCTACGGAGAGATCGTTCGGGGAGGGCTGAGCAATGCGCGTGGTGCTGTTGGTTTGGCTCCTGGCTGGCTGGGCCTCAGGCCAGCAGATTGTGCAGCAGGGTTTCGAGACCAAAGGACCCTACTGGAAGCCCGGTTCGTTCGATGCGCCCTACAAGGTCGTGCGACATGGCTTGACCGATAGCACCTCCCTAAGCGGCAAACGCTCCGAACACCTACGGCTGCAAGTGGAAAAAGGGAGCTTTATCCACTATGTTTTCGACGTTCCCCGCGCCCCCATCACCGAAGAATTGGCCGTCTCCTTGGCGCTGAAGGCGACGCGGCCTGGCATTCAGTTGTATTGCCGGGCCGTGTTGCCGCGTGAGCGAGATCCCAAAGATCCGACGCGAAACCTCACCGTGCTGCTACGTTGCGAGGCGTACAACACCACGCGTTGGAAAACCGTGCCCTTGCTCTCCCCGGTCAAGGCGCTGCGCGAACAACAACGTTTGCTCAACGTCAAATTCGGCCGCGAGGTCAGCACCGACGGAGCGTACATCGATCAACTAGTGTTGAATGTTTATGATGGCCCAGGGACGATAGATGTCTATATCGACGACCTGAGCATCGGCCCGGTGATTGGCTCGCTTAGCCCCAAGGAAGTGCCTGCCGCTCCCGTGGTGCGGCCGGGGTTGTCCTCGAACCCCACTTCGGTATTGCCCTCGGTTCTCAAAGACGTTCGTTTTTCCGGCAAACGTCTTTTGGTAGGGGATAAACCTTTTTTCATGCGAGCGATCCGGCACACGGGGATGCCTCTGCAGGTGTTAGATGATGCGTTGTTCAACACGCTATTTTTCGATGAGACCGTTCCGGATACTTTGATTCAAGATGCGTCGCAACGTGGCTTTAAGCTCGTGGCTGCTTTGGAGCCGCGTCGCGAAGAGTTGTCGCGGCGAATAGCCCGCTTCCAGGAAAGCGACGCCATGCTCGCCTGGAGCATCGGTAGCAACCTCGATGCCGACCGCTTCGATCAGGCCCGGCAATTAGCCAACGAACTACGCCAAGGCGACCCCACCCGCGTTCTGCTTGCCGATGTGTGGGACAACTTCCTGGCTTACGACCGCAGTTTGGATCACACACTGATCGGCACGCATCGTTGGCCTCTGTTTACCTCGCTGGAGTTGGACAACTACCGCAAGTGGCTAACGCATCGGCGTAATCTCACTCGTAACAGTTACGCCTGGACCTGGATTCAAACCCACTCGCAAGAGTGGTTGATGGAGCTGCTTTATCCGCGCAGTCGGCAACGCCCGCAGATCTATCGCGAGCCGATCGGCCCCTTGCCCGAGCAGATTCGCCTACTCTCGTATGTGGCCCTGGCCTCGGGCTATCGCGGCTTGGCCTTTTGGTCCGACGAGTTCCTGGCCGACAGCCATCAGGGACGCGATCGGCTTTTGGGGTTGGCCCTGCTCAACCAAGAACTGAAGCTGCTGGAGCGGATTCTGCTTGAGGTGACCGAGGCTCCCGAGTGGGTCGATACGAATAATAAAGACATCAAAGCCGCTATTTTTCGCATCCCACAAAATGTGTTAATCCTTCCAGTCTGGGTAGGACCCGGTGCCCAGTACGTGCCCGGCCAGGCGGCCGTCTCGCGTCTGGAAGTGCATGTACCGGCCGCACCGACCAACTGCTCCGCCTGGGAAGTCACGCCCGGACGCATTATTCATTATCCCGTCGAACGCGATGCCCGCGGAGCCGTCATCAAACTGGAAAACTTTAGCCTCACCACCGCCTTGGTCCTCACCGCTGACACCTCCCCCAAAGGCATGCTGGTGCATCTACAAACCCTACAAAAAGAGATGGCCCCGGCGGCGGCCGACTGGATGCTCAAATTAGCCAAGGAAGAGTTGGCCAAGGTGCAGGGCGTGGACGGCGAGTTGGTGAAGCTGGGGGTTGGCCTGACGGATGGCCCGTCCTTGTTGGCCAAGGCCCGCCAAGCGATCGAAGCCAGCGAGCGATATCGGCTCAATCGGCAGCATGGCGAGGCGTATGCTCAGGCGGAGGTGGCGTTGCGAGCGTTGCGGTTGCTGATGCGTGCCCATTGGGAACAAGCGGTGCGCCCTATGCAGGTACCCACGGCTAGCCCTTATGCAGTTTCGTTCTACACCTTGCCGCGGCATCATCTGCTGCTGGAGGAGCTACGCGAGCGTCGGCCCGCTGCCAATGTCTTGCCGCATGGCGATTTTGAGATTGCCCCAGGCAAGACCCAAACGGGCTGGACCGTACAGGAGATCGCCAGTCTCGATCCGGTGACCACCGAAGTGCGTCGCGTCGCCGAGGGGGCACACGGCGGCAAGGGGCAGTGCGTTATGCTCAGCGTGCGGGCCAAAGATCCACGCCGCGCGCCGGCCGCCCTGGAGCGTACTTTTGTCGCGTTGCACAGTCCGGCGGTGCGCTTGACGCCTGGGACCCTGGTCCGTGTCAGCGGCTGGGTCAAAATCCCGAGTCCGATCACCGCCAGTGCCGATGGTGCGTTGTTCTATGATTCCGTGGGCGGCGAGCCATTGGCCGTACGCCTGACCGGGCCGATCCCTAAGTGGAAATATTTCTCGCTGTTCCGTCGCATCCCCGACGAGGGACCGCAAAAAGGCCAAATCCACGTCACGCTCGCGTTAGCCGGCCTGGGCACCGTCTATTTTGACGACATCCAGATTGAGCCTCTGCTACCTTAAACCATTCGCCGCTGGGCGACATTCAGCGGCAACGCTTCACCATTGCCAGATGGCCGTGCCCCAGGTCAGCCCCGCGCCGAAGCCCGAGAGCATGATGCGATCGCCGCGTTGAATACGGCCATCCTCCAGCGCTTCGTTGAGAGCCAGCGGCACCGAAGCAGCCGAGGTGTTGCCATAGCGTTCGAGATTGGTGATGACCAGGCCGCGTGGGATGCCGATGACATCCAAGGCAGCGTTGATGATACGAATGTTGGCCTGGTGGGGGATATACAGATCGATCTGTCCGGGATGCAACTGAGCCGATTCCAGCACCGCCTGCACGGTATCGCAGAGGGTTTCGACCGCCCAGGTGAAGACGGCTCGGCCATCCATCGAGATGTATTGCAGCGTGCTATCGATATTCTCCCGATTGAGAGGCAAGCGGCTGCCACCGGCTTTGCGTTGCAGCAGGCTGGCCCCCGAGCCATCGGAACCCAGGGTGTAGCGCAGCAAGCCTTGCTCCGGGTTGCCTCGGGTCAGCAAAATCGCCCCCGCCCCATCGCCAAAGAGCGGATAGGTTTTGTAGTCGGCCGGATTAATCAGCCGCGACAGGGTTTCTGCACCGATCACCAGGGCCATCTGGCTCGTGCCGGCACGGATCGCCTGGGCAGCCGTCACCACCCCATAGAGGAACCCCGTGCAAGCCGCCCCCAGGTCAAAAGCCGGAAGATGGCCCATCCCCAAACGATGCTGCACCAAGCAGGCCGTCGAGGGGAACGAGAAATCGGAACTCACCGTAGCAACGATCAGAAGATCGACCTGACGGGGGGAAACGCCGGCGCGTTGCAGACATTGCCGGGCCGCCTCCACGCACAGATCGCTCGTGGCCTGATCGGAGCGAGCGTGACGGCGTTCGCGGATGCCGGTTTGTTTGATGAGCCAATCCGGATCACAGCCCAGGGTTTGCTGAAGCATCTGATTGGTGATGATGCGTTCGGGGACGTAGGCACCGGTAGCCAAGGCCTGCACACCGAGTAAGGAATGACAGCGGGGTTGGTGGATGGAACCAGCGGAAACGGTCATGCCTTAGCGGCCCCCAAGTATCACCCTTACCAAAAATGCCCAAAACACCCATAGCGCCTGTTCTTGTGAAAAGGCCCTGGATCAGTGTAGGTATCTCCTCTCAAACGCCAAGTAAGGTCCACGCCGCCTGGTTTCTTTCTACCGCCGCGGCACGGGTTGGTGTACTCCAAGGTCGCACGCTTCGAGGGCCCCAGGCTCGAACCCCTCTGCATCTGTTCGCCTTGCCCCTTGCCGAACAAGCAGGGCGTTCTCTCGTGCCGACTTTTAGCATCGCTCCACCACCCACAGGGGATGGTCTGCAAAAAAGCAGCCAGCCTCCAACCCACCCTAGCTCCCCATTATCAGGGGCGAACGGGGTCAGAGGCTTGCTCCTTCGGACTGCTTTCTTGCTCAACCGTTCCTTGCCTGCTGACCTCCACGAAAGGTCGCAGGCAACAGGTTGCTTGTCCTTGGCTTACTGGTTGTTGCGAATCTTGGCCAGCAGACGCAGCACTTCCAGATACAGCCAGATCATAGTCACCAGCAGACCAAAGCCCAGGTACCACTCAAACCACTTCGGAGCGCGAGCGTCTCGGGCATCGACGATATTCTGGAAGTCCAGGGCAAAGCTCAGCGTCGCAATCACGCACACAAAGCCGCTAAACGCAATCGCTATCCAGCCGCCCTTGAGCGACACCATGTCATGAAGGAACGGCACCTGCACGCTAAACAGGCCAAACAGCAGCGTGATCAAGTACACAAACAGGATGGCAAACATCGAGCCGATGATCACCGCGCGGAAGGTGTCGTTGACCTTGATGATGCCCGTGCCATACAGGGCCAGGACGGCAAACAGCGCCCCAAAGGTGATGCCAACCGCCTGCACCACGATGCTGGGATACATCAGTTCGAACAGCGTCGAGACACTGCCGACGAATAGCCCCTGGAAGCCGGCATAAATGCACGAGGTCACCGGGCTGTGCGTCGGGACGAAGATAGTCCACAAGGCCATCACCAGGCCACCGATCATGCCGGTGAGCATCAGACCCATCAGCACGGGCGGCATCTGCCGAGTTTGCTGAATAATGGGCAAATACGTAAACAGAATGGCCGCAGCAATGCCCATGACAATGCCGGCCAGTAGGGTAGTTTTGAGGGCAGCCCCGGCGACGGTCACGGTGTCGGGTGCCAAGGAGTAGTCATCCGCATAGCCGCGACGCTCAATCAGACGGTTCATCACGTTGGTGCTGAAGACCGGATTGGAGGTCCGCGATTCTTGTATGGCAGTACGCGTCATGGTCATTCCTTCTTTGTTTGTTGGGAACATTCCTCGAGATAGATAGGCGTGACGATCCCTCTTACCGCTCTCATTATACGAACTTCTTCTTTCGTCTCGCCAGAAGATTTTTCGCTGGCCGTTTGCTCTTATTGGGCCTTGGTGCAGCGAGAGCATGCCGCCTCGTTGAGAAACTGGCCTGTTTATGGCACAATTCTGTTTTGATCGCCTCACCCGTACCCTCTGCCCAGGGGGGTGTGGGGACGCGCTGCATCGTTGTTTGCCCCTCTCTCGCGACGCAAACCTCTCGTGCTTGTCGTCTGTTCGTTCTGCTCTGCCGCCCTAAAATAACTTGTCCAAATGGAATCCCTTGGAGGAACCAAGCACGTGCCGAAGCTCTCAGCCGACGAACTCAATGATCCGGTCACCGCTCATGCTCGTCGTGATTACGTTACCTTGCACGTCCAGCACACCGTCGGCCAAGCGCTCGCCGAACTCAGGCAACAACAGCCTAGCGGTCGCATCTTGTATTTTTACGTCGTCGATGACCAAGACCGCCTAGTGGGTGTCGTGCCCACCCGGCCGCTTTTGCTTAGTCCCGAGGATCGGCCGCTACGGCACTTGATGAATCCCCGAGTCATAAGCATCCCAGCCGAAGCAACGGTTGCGGAAGCCTGTGAATTTTTTATCATGCACAAGCTGTTGGCCTTTCCGGTGGTCGATGCGAACCATCGTCTCATCGGCGTGGTAGATGTAGATTTGTACACGCGAGAGATGGCCGATCTGGAACGACGTGAGGCACGGGACGACCTGTTTCAACTCATCGGGGTGTATAGCTCGCCGGGTCCGGCGGGTCCGGTCACTTCCTTTCGCCAACGCTTTCCCTGGCTGCTGACGAATATCGGCGGCGGGCTAGTAGCGGCCTGGCTGACGGGTTTTTACGAAAGCGAACTCAACCAACTCGTCGCTCTGGCCCTGTTCATCCCCGTGGTGTTGGCCCTGGCGGAAAGTGTGGCCATTCAATCCGTCAGCCTGACGCTGAGCGTTCTGCACACCAGCCGACCGCGGTGGAGCGAGCTGCTGCCGCGCGTGTCAGGCGAACTGCTCACCGGCGGCCTGCTGGGGTTGAGTTGTGGCCTGGTGGTGGGGCTGGTAGCGTTGAGCTGGCTGGGCTTGGTGATTGTCGGCGTTTCGGTGATGGGGGGGATTCTCCTGGGCGTCAGCGCGGCTGCTTGCCTGGGCGTCACCATCCCGGCGGTGCTGAAGCTGCTGCATTTGGAACCCGGTGTCGCCGCCGGGCCGATCGCTCTGGCCAGTGCCGACCTGGTGACGCTATTGGCCTATTTCTCGCTAGCGCGCTATCTGCTCAACGGGTTGAGCGTTTAGGGGGCAGTGTCTCAAGTTTAGCGTCAAGGGTTGATCGGCGAGCTGTTCTGAGCAGGAGCGAGGGCCAGCCAACCCATGTGAAAGTTACCCATGTGGAAGTGAGACGCGGAAAATCGTCTGCACGTTGTCGCGCAACAGATAACGCGCCAACTCCACCGCCCGCGTCTCGCTCAGGAGGCCTGGTCGCACGAAATCGGCGGCCAGCACGTTCGCCAGCACGCTGCGGTACATGTTGAATTTGGGCAAGCCGAACTCCAGCTTATACATGTCGGAGTAGTAGCCGATCTGCTTGGTCTTGGGCACCGCCTGCAAGCGCGCTCGCAAATCCATCGCGATCAACGCCGGCACGTTGGCGTACCACCAGTGGCCGGAGGTGATCACGTTGGGGAAGATCCAGGCGAAGGAGCAAAGCTCTTGGTTGAGCGTGCTAGAGAGGATCGAGACGCAGAACGGGACCGTCGGGAAGGCGTTGAACAGCTCGGCATAAAGCATCAGCGAGGTGCGATTGTCGAACAGGTCTTGCCCCTGAAAGACCCCCGCGCGGTACACCCGCCGATTCACCCCGATCATCAGATCAAACGGCAGCTTGAAGTCACGGCAATGCTCGGCCAAGGTCCAGAAGACCGCTTGGGAGCGAGCCACGGGGTCGGAGGTGAGGGTGAAATCGCCGGCCGGTTGTGGGCGGAAATCGGGCGGCAAGGAGATGGCACAGGCCCGCGCCCCCTTGCTGGTAAAGTGCCTGAACAGCTGGCCCACCGCCTGCCGTAGCGTCGTGCGGTCGTGGACCTCAACGCCGGTCGCCTGGGCCAGTCGCTCACGCACAGAGGGTTGATCGAGCTTGAACACCAAATCATCCGTCCGCAGACAGGGGATGTAGCGGCGGGTGTCGAAGCCTTCCAGCGGGTCATCGAACTCGTTGGTGAGAAAGACACCTTCCAATTTCGATCGCGTCAGCACCTGTTGTTCCCAGTCCGCCTGGGCCATCAGCCGCTCGGCCGCATCGCACAAGCGGTCGGCATCAGCTCCGCTGACCGGCTCGCCGTCGTAGTCCAGGAAAGTTTTACAGATGTCGAGAAACCAGGCATACTGGGCGGTGTTGTCGTAGCGCGGCATGTGGGTGAGAATGGCCCGCACACGCTCCCGCGCCGGCACGCTCGGTGCCAACGGCTCCTGGCTCATGCCAACACTATGAGCTAGCTCGGTGTAATAGTGGTAGCCCAGGATGTCGTCGAGCGACTTGGAGGCCGGCTGTAGCGGGTTGATGTGTGTGTGTGGGTCGATCAGGGCGATGGCATCGATGGCTGAGCGTAAGTCCGCAGTGAGATGATCCACAGGCATGGTGGCCAAACCTCGACAGGAAGAAATTACCCGAGCGTCAGGTAAGATTTACAAGCCTGCGAGGAGGGCGGCGAGAGGCAACCGCGAAGACGATCGCTGCAAGTGCTAATCAGAACAAGGATTGAGACTCAATCCATCCCGATGCCCACGAATGGCACGCGGCATGCCTGATTCGATTTGTACACCCGAACCTTCGCTCCCCCGCGACGGGTGCTACCGGTTCTCCCCCGAACCGTCCTTTGCTTCTGGCGACCGGTCCATCCCCCGGGACCGTTCCTCCCCATGCCATGGCGAGCGGCCTTCTTTCTTTCCCCCGAGAGGAGGCCGCTCGTGTCTTTCTGGGAATTCTTGTCTGTCATCCACCCGCGACAGCGACTTCCCAACGACAGCAACTTCACTGCAACAGCAACTTCACTGCCTCGGCAGCTTAACGACTTCGGATCGACAACACCGGAGCAGAAGAAGCATCGGGTGCGGCCGGAGGCGTCGCAGCCTCCGTAGGGGGAAGACCGTTGTAAATCTGCGGTGGGGCGGCCGGTCCGGTGCTAGCCGGCGTTTGATACGTGGTACGCACCACATCGGGCGTCTGCGGCATATCCTGAGCCGGCAACGGCTTGGCGGAGCTGGGCACAGTCGGTTGCAACACACGCGGATCGAGCCGCATCGCCTCGGCGACGTGACGTTCGGCTTGCTCGGTTAGCCCTTGCGCGTCATAGATCTTGGCCAGATCAGCATGAGCCCGCGCTTCGCCTTTGAGTGCGGCAATCACCTGGAAGCCCTCGGCTGGCTTACCAGCCAAGACCATGGCCCCTCCCAGAGCCATCTTGTACTTGGAGTTATTGGGGTCAAACTCCAAGGCGCGGGACAGGCTGGCGACCGCATCGTCGTACTTTTTGAGTTTGCATTGGGCCATGCCGATCTCATGCCATAAACCGGCATTGCGGCTTTCGAGTTCCAGAGCTTGCTGGTACACCCCCAGAGCCGCCACATAGTCGCCCTGGGCCTTGTGGAGGCGGGCCAAACCGAGATAGGCCGGCAGGTGACGGGGATCGACCTTGATCGCTTCGAGGTAGGCTAGCCGTGCCTCGTGCTGCAACTGAGCGCGGGTCTCGTCGTCCACATTCCCCTTGAAGCCGCCTGACGCCTGCATGTCGCCAAACGCTACTAGAGTAGTGGCTTTGTGGGTCGTCGCGCCGCGGTGTGGCACCGTGACGCAGCCGCTGGCCAACAGGCAAGCCAAGGTAAGCCCCGACAGAACGACCTTGCGACCCTGCATAATCTCGCTCCTCGCCCGCATCCGTGGGCAAGATGAAAACGTGGCCGTTTTACACGAACTCGCGAATGAAGCTCGTTGCTGCGTCCACCATCAATTGCCGAGTGAGTTGCACCGGCTGTCTCCTAAATCGGCAAATCGATACAACCGTCTCCAACAGATCTCGACAATCGCTGGCGCGGGGGGTCCGGCCGCGGTTGTAGTAACGTTCATAGAGGAAGTCGATGGCCTCCGGGCAGGGGTTCATGCCCAGCTTTTTGCAGTAGCTGTTGAAGATCTTCTCATAGACATCGCGTTGCGGAGCTAAAATCTCCACCTTGTGCCGCATTCGCCGCAAAAACGCATCATCGACCAGATCCTTGGGGTCGAGGTTGGTGCTGAACATCGTCAGCTGCTCGAAAGGCACCTGGAACTTCTGGCCGCTGGCCAAGGTCAAGTAGTCCACCCGGTTTTCCAGCGGCACGATCCAGCGGTTGAGCAACTCCTTGGGGCTGCACAACTGCCGGCCGAAGTCGTCGATCAGGAAGATGCCACCGTTGGCCTTAACATGCAAGGGAGCCTGGTAAAAGTTGCTCTCCGAAGAATACTTCAGGTCGAGCATCGCCAGGTTCAGCTCGCCGCCCGTGACGATCACCGGCCGCTTCACCCGTGTCCAGCGCTGATCCACCGTGCCGGTGTTGAGCAAGCGGCGAATGGTGGCCTCATTGTCCTCCATGCGGCCATCGTCTTCGGGGTCACATTTTTCATGGATGGCGTTGTCGTAGAGAGTGATGATCGCGCCTTCGGCCAGGATGGCATAGGGGATGTAAATTTCACCGCCACAGGTGTTCATAAAATTGCCAATCGCCTGAGCGATGGAGGTTTTGCCGTTGCCCGGCGGGCCATAGATGAACACGCTTTTACCACTAACGACCGCTGGACCAACCGCGTTAAAGAGTTCCTCGGTCACCACCAGATGGCTAAAGGCGGCACGCAGCGCTTCGGGCGAAACGTCGATGGCGGTGACGGCCTGGCGGTAGGTTTGCTCGACGTAGTCTTCCAGAGGCACCGGGGCAGGACCGACATAGGCACACATCTTGAACGCTTCCTGGGCACGGCGACGCCCCAGATCCGTCAGGTTGAAGCGATAGCTGATGCGGCCGATGAGATCGCCGCCGGCGATTTCGATACACTTTTCATTTTTGAGAAAGCTTATTGCCTCCTCGAGAACTTTGAACGGCAAGCAAATCAGCCGGGCCAGATCTAGGCCTAGCATGCCGCCACGCAGATACAGCGCCCGCAACACCATGTCGCTGAGAAAGCCGAGGTTCAGCCCGGTTTGTTCGAGCGTCTCTGGGGCACTGGGGGCCTCCGGGGCGTTGCCATGATCCCAATCCAGGCTAGCCGCTTTCATGTGCATACCAGACTCCTCATCGATCGACAAACTTCTTAAGCATGATGAACAAGGCTACGATCATCACCACAATGCAGATTTGAATGACCCGGCTGCGATTGGCAAAGCCCGAGAGCCAATCGCGCCAGCCCGCCTCGACGGGAACGGCTAGCACCAGCAGTAGCATCACCGCGCAAAGCAGAAACCAAATAGGGCGGCGCATAACGATAACCCCGGAGGGATCGGATATCCGGAACAAGCCTAGCATGCGAAATGGGAGGAGATTCACGCGCCACGGGAAATTTTTTCGTGCGGGTCGCGAACGGACCTGAAGCCAGAACCATGCCAGCGTTACGAGGCGGAGTCACGAGGGCACCCTTGGAAGACCAACAAACGACGCTGCGGGTATGTGTTGCGTCTTGACCCGATCGCGTTCCTGCCTTGATCTAAAACAACCCCTCAAGAAAAATCACAACCTAGAGTGATATATTGATTGCTTGACAGCCAGAACGTATGGCTCTAAATTACTCACAGTTTTGCCCACTTTCCCAGGTCTGAAAGAGGGACGCACCCATGCTTCGCTTTGTCTTGACCACAACGCTGGTAGGCTGTATCACTGCGTTCTCGCGGGAGATACTGTGTTCACAAAGATCACAGCGAAAAAAGTAGGCATGAACGTTGAAATCGTGGCTGAGGGAACCAACACGATCGATGTTGGGGAGACTTTCGCCGGTTGGACGCCTGCTTTCGTTAGACCCGACGGTACACTCGCTCCCGCGACGATTCTCCAGTTCGATACCCCAGCCCCTGGAGGCAAGGCAGGCGTCTTCCGGATCAAATACCTCGCTCTTGACCCAAAGGGCGCGGACAAGGGCGATTGGAGAGCAAGGTCCGCGCTCAACTGGACAACGGCAGGTGGAATGGGAGCCAAAATCAAAGACAGTGGGCTCGTCACCCTACCTGTGCCGTGAGACGGAGCCGCGTCTAAGGCCGAACCGAGATAGATCCTGGCATCTGGGCAGAACGGGCGTTCTTTTGAGTAGAACTGTCTGGCTGAGATGCTTGAGTTGAGCATAATCTTTGTCTAGGAGAGACATGCATGATCTTTTCTAAAAACTGGCGCAAAGGGTTTACGCTTGTGGAATTGCTAGTCGTGATTGCTATTTTCGCGGTCTTGATCGGCTTGTTGTTGCCTGCCATTCAGAAAGTGCGCGAGGCCGCCGCTCGCATGCAGTCTGCCAACAACCTCAAGCAGATCAATCTAGCCTCGCAGAATTTCGCTTCGACGAACGCAGGATACCTGCCGAACGTGGGCGGCATGAATTGGGCCACGTACACCACGGGTCTATCGCTGCACGCTTCACTGCTTCCCCATCTCGATCAATCCGCCATTTCAAGTAGTATTTTGAAATCAATCGAGGAGCGTTCTTTTGAATCTAAATATGTAGTTCCTGTGTTTGTCAGCCCCGCCGATCCGACGGTGCGACCCATGCAGGCCATTTGCAGTTACCCGGCCAACGCCCAGTTTTTCCGTGAAAGGCCGCATCTCCAAAACCTCACCGACGGCACCTCCAACACCATCTTCTTCGCCGAGCACTACGGCTACGATTGCGGCGGGGCTATCTTCTACTGGGGTTTCGGGATGGACTTCGTCATGGGGGGAAGCCCGGCCATGCGGCCGCCTACCTTCGCCGACCCCGTTTTCGGCGACGTGATCCCGGTGACGGCCGGCATGCCCTCCGTCTCAACAGGCTCTAAGCCAGGGCGGACATTCCAGGTCAACCCCAGAATCGCCGACTGCGATCCTCGCCTGCCCCAGACGCGCCACTCGGCCATGCTGGTGGGCATGGGTGATGGTTCGGTGCGGTCGCTCGACGGGGGCATCGCGGAGCGTGTCTACTGGGCGCTGGTCACCCCCAACCGAGGCGAGATCGACCTCCTCCCTTGAGGCCTCACCCCCACCGCTCTATCCTGACTCCTAGAGGGTGCAGGAGTGTGTTTGATGGCCTCCGTCCAAACCATACCCGCCGAGCTGCTCGACGCGATCGCGGCCCAGCCTGAGGCCGATGCCCCTCGGCTGGCGTTGGCCCAGTGGTGGGAGCAACACGGTCAACCCCATCGCGCCGAGTGTCTGCGGCTGCAATTGGCCCTCCAGGCCGAACCCAACCAGCTCTACCCTGCCACGCCTAGGCGACAGCAACGGCTACGCGAACTAACCAATGCCCATCTGGCCGATTGGCTTCGTGCGGAGCAGCGTTATGAGGGCGTAACGTTCTCCCTGCATCGGGGCTTGTTTGAGCGTGTCTGTTTTGACAGCTACACGGCCTTTGAGCGATCGGCCGAGGCGGTGTTTCGCGAGCGGTTCGTGGCACAGGTCACCTTCAAACAACTCCGCTCGACCCGCAAGCTGGCCGATTCGCCGTTGCTCGCTCAGGTGCGTGAGTTGGATCTGGAGCATACCCTAGTGGTCAACGCGGACGACTTGATTACCTTGTTGCGTTCCCCGCATCTGGGGGCGTTACAGAGTCTTCAGTTGCCGCCTAGCCTCGTCTCGGATCGCGTTGTGGAAGCCCTGGCGGGCTGTACGCATCTAACCGATTTGCGGCGGCTGGGGCTAGCACAAGCGTATTATGCCCGGTGCTACTCCGCGGCGACGCTGCAGGCGTTGCTACAGGCTCCGCACCTGGGTCAACTTCAAGCGCTCAGCCTGGATCGCACGCGGTTCAGCCCGGCTCACGCCCGCGCCCTGTTCGAGTCGCCCCGGCTGCGGCACCTCAGGGAGCTTTCCTTGGAGTATGCTTACTTGGCCCCAGAGGGGATCGACGCTCTCGGCCAGGCAGACACTTTCCCCGCATTACGGGTTTTGAGCCTGAACCACAACCCTCTCGGCGACGAAGGCGTGCGACTGCTGGCTCGCGCTAGCGGCTTACACTCCCTGTGCTGCCTGTCCTTACAGCACAACCTGATCGGCAATGCCGGCATGCTGGCTTTGTGTCAGGCCGGACCCTGGACGCATCTGCAGACGCTGCATCTGGGGGCCAACGCCATCGGCGATGCCGGCCTGGAAGCTTTCGCCCGCAGCGAGGCGTTTCCGGCTCTGGTCGGCGTGGAATTCAGCGGCAACCGCATGAGCGACGAGGCGTTGTGGAACCTGGGACGCTCTTGCTGTCATCCCAACTTGCGCGTGGTGGAACTCCACCAGGTGCCGGCTCGCTTGGAGATTGCCGAACGCGTGCGGCTGCGCTTTCGCGAGGGGGACAAGCCGTTGCAAGGCCCGATGCCCGAGCCGACTGTCGTCGTGCCGCTCCGCTCGGCTGAGAACCGCCGCCTACCTACGGCGGCTCAGGCCGACGAGGACGGCCTATTGCAAGCGATCTTGGCCGCCCCGGAGGATCCAGTGCCGCGTCTGATCTATGCCGATTGGTTGGAGGAGCAGGGCGAGCCAGACCGAGCAGCGTTGCTGCGTTGCGAGGGGGTGCCCAAGCCCTCGCTGCTAGAGCGGGCCTTACCACCGATTCCCCCCGAATATGCCCGTTTCGTTCCTCGCATATTTTTCGAGGGTGGCCTGTTGACCGTCACCCTCCAGATGCGTGGGCTGCTCAGCAAAGTCTTCCAGGCCAGTGGTTCAGAGTGGCTCCGACGGTGCCGTGTCTTTCGTCTGACATTGTATGGCACGACGCGCGACTGGTCCCGGGTCGCGGCCATGCCATTGCTACGGCAGATTCGTCTGTTGCGTGTCGATCCGGGCAGCCTCAAGCAGACGGGCTTGGCCGGGCTTCTGTCCTCGCCGCATCTGGGGCAGCTCCTGGGGCTCGAGATGCCGCGCGCTAGCCTGAATCTGGACAACCGCCTGGAATTACTCCTGAAGGCCTCGACGCTGCCCAACCTGTGTTATCTCAATCTCACGGACAATCAACTGATGGCCCCGGCGATGCGGTTGTTGAGTTGCTGGCAGCCTGCTCAAGCGTTAGTGGCGTTGAATCTGTCGCGCAACTGGATCGGAGCCGATGGTCTGGCGTTGCTGTTGCAAGCACCCTGGTGCCGGCATGTAACGCAATTGAACGTGTCGGGGAATCATCTGACCGATCGCGGTCTGCAGGTGCTGCTCGAAGCGGAAAACACGCCCTCACTTACGCATTTGTGGATCAGCGATAACCAGATCACCTCCGCGGGCCTACAAGCGCTACGCTCGTCGCGGCTGTTGCAACAGTTACATTATCTGGAGCTGGGTCACAACCCGATTCTCAGCGAACAGTTGGAGCATTTTTTATGTGGGCCGGAGCTGCCCCCGACGATTCGCATCGGCGTGCGTTACCTCAACAAGGATGTGATAACTCGTATTCGTGAAAGGCTCGGAGAACGCCTCGTGCTGGCCTGATCATGTCGCTCCGTTATCAACTCCTTTTGCCGGTTCTGCTGATTCTGATCGGGGTTCTGGGCATCGGCTTGGGGTCGGCCTATTCCGCGGCCCGATTGGCCACCCGGCAGATCGAGACCCGCTTGCGTTCGGTGGCCCGGTTTATCGTCGAGGATAGCTGGTTTCCGCTGCGGGAGAATGTCTTACGTCGGCTTAGTCCGCTCTCTGGGGCCGAATATCTCCTGGAAGGTCCAGCCCGCCTCGCTTCACGCGAGCCGCTCCTGGAGGTCAATATTCAACCGCTGCCGATTGCCGAGCAGTGGCACGAGTTGGCCCTGGGCGCACCGGTGCAGGTCGAAGGCGTCCGCTATTTGGCCTCGGGCATCCGCCTGAATCGCGGCGAGGCGGCCGGACAAGTCTTGTACATCTTTTACCCCGAGAGTCTGTGGCGCGATGCCTTGTGGGAGGCGGCCTGGCCGTCGCTGTTGCTGGGTTCGTTGCTAGGGCTGGCAGCTTTGGCCCTGGCGTGGTGGCAAGCACGCTACCTAAGCCGACGCATCGCCGCCCTGGAACAGGCGACCCGAGCCATCGCCTCGGGCGATTTCACCCCCATGCCGCTGCCCCCCGGCAACGACGAACTGCGCGAGCTGGCCCACTCAGTCAACGACATGGCTGGGCAATTGGCCCGCCTGCAGGAGGCCATCCGCCGTACCGAACGCTTGCACCTGCTGGGGCAGTTGGCCGGCGGCCTGGCGCATCAGTTGCGTAACAGTCTGACGGGGGCACGTCTGGCGGTGCAGTTGCACCGCAGCGAGACGCCCGGCGATAGCCCCGCCCTGGAGGTGGCCCTGCGCGAACTGACGCTGCTGGAAACCCAAGTCCGACGCTTCCTCGACCTGGGCAAAACCCAACAGACCCATCGCCAACCCTGCGATCTGACCGAACGCATCACCCAGGCGGTCGAACTGTTGCGGCCACGTTGCCTGCATGCCAAAATTCAGCTGGATTGGCAGCCGCCTGGGCCGTGCCTGGCCGTACTCGATCCCGGACAATGGGATCAACTGCTCGTCAACCTTTTGACCAACGCCATCGAGGCCGCCGGTCCCCACGGCCAGGTCCGCGTCACCCTGCACCCGCCGTTACCTTCAACCGGGGCAATCGTCTTGGAAGTGGCCGACAACGGCCCGGGTCCGGCGGAAGCGATCGCCTCGCGATTAGGCGAGCCGTTTCTGACCACCAAACCCGAGGGAGTAGGGCTAGGGCTAGCGGTGGCTCGTCAGATCGTCGAAGCCCACGGCGGACAACTAACGTGGCAACGCCAGGCCGGCTGGACCATCTTCCGCGTCCAGGGGGAAATTCAACCGTGAGCGCCTCGCTTTTGATCGTGGACGACGAACAGGCCGTCTGTTGGGCTTTGTCCCGCGCCCTGTCCCGCAAGGGCCATCGCGTCGCTACCGCTGCCACTGCCGAAGAAGGGTTGCAGCTGGCCCGCCAACAGCCTCCCGAGGTCATTGTGCTGGATGTCCGCCTACCCCAGATGGACGGCCTGAGCGCCTTGCCCCTGTTTCGTCAGCAGGCCCCCGACGCGGCCATCATCGTCATCACAGCCTTCGGCACCCTGCCGACGGCCGTACAGGCAGTGGCCGGCGGAGCGTTTGATTATCTGGCCAAGCCGTTCGATTTGGACCAAGCCTTAGCGGTCATCGAGCGGGCTTTGCAACGTCGGTCCCCTATCACTAATCACAAGAATCTGCAAGCCGAGACAGAGCAGGCCACAGCGACACAACCCGGCATGTCCTGGCCGACGGAGGAGTTGGTCGGCTCAAGCCCGGCGATGCAACAAGTGTTCAAACGAATTGCCTTGGTCGCACCGAAAGAGGCTTGCGTGCTGATCACCGGGGAGAGCGGCACCGGCAAAGAACTCGTCGCCCGCGCCATCCACCGCTACAGCTCGCGGTGCGATCGGCCATTTCTGCCCGTACACATCGCCGCTCTGAACCCCAACTTGGTAGAGAGCGAACTGTTCGGCCATGCCCGCGGTGCCTTCACGGGCGCGACCCAGGCTCGCACGGGGTTGCTGGCCCTGGCCGACGGCGGCACGGTGTTTTTGGATGAATTGGCCGAGATTCCCCTGAGTGTGCAGGTGAAGCTGCTGCGGGCTTTGGAGTACAACGAGGTGACGCCTGTCGGCGCGACCACCAGCGTGCCGCTCAACCTCCGCATCTTGGCAGCCACGCATCAAGATTTGTCCCGAGCGGTGACTGAGGGGCGCTTCCGGGCCGACTTGTTTTATCGTCTGCATGTCTTTGAGGTGCATTTGCCCCCGTTGCGGGAGCGGCCCGAGGACATCGAGGCGTTGGCCGCCCATTTCCTGCGTCGCTTTCGGCCCTCAGCCTTGCCGTTGTTGCCCGAGACGCTGGCGTATCTGCAAACCCAACCGTGGTGGGGCAATATCCGCGAATTGCGTAATGCCCTGGAGCATGCGGCGATCCTGGCCCGTGACGGGCCGCTTTTGCCTGAGCATTTTCCGCCCTCGGGCCACCACGGCGAAGTCCGCCGCCCTGCTGAGCAACTCCTGGCCGCGGTGCGAACCTGGCTGAGCGAGCGGCTGCGCGAAGGCACGCCGAGCAACCTGCACGAGCAGTTGCTCCGTTTGGTCGAGCCGGTTCTTTTCGAGGAAGTTAGCCGACGCCTACGGGGCAACCGGCTAGTGGCGGCGCAGTGGCTAGGGTTGAACCGGGCCACGGTGCGCAAGAAACTGCTACAGTACGGCTTGGCCGGAGGGGCCGAGACCGACGACGAGGATGAGCCTGCCTAAGCAGCCGCCGTGAGCCTTTGGCTAACCAACAAGGGGGAGAGCTGGAACGGGCCTCTTGCCGATCCGCGCCCGGGGTTGCACAATGCTCCGGTGCGTCCAACGGCCTAGATTGTTAGGAGAGTACATGCCTGCCACCTGCGTTGTCGGCCTGCAATGGGGCGATGAAGCCAAGGGCAAGATAGTCGATTTGCTCACGAAGCAGAACGATTATGTCATCCGCTACAATGGCGGGGCCAACGCGGGACATACGATCGTGCGGGGTGGGCAGACGTTCAAGCTGTCTCTGCTGCCCACGGGGGTACTCGAGCCGCGCGTCACTTCGGTGATTGGCAACGGCGTGGTGGTTTATCCGCCGCGTTTTCTCGAAGAGGTGGGCAACCTCCGACAGGCGGGCGTGTCCGTCGGTGCGAATCTGCTCGTTTCCCATCATGCCCATGTCATTTTCCCTTATCACCTCGAAGAAGAACGCCTGCAAGAAGGTGCTGCCGCCGAAAGTGCCATCGGCACCACCGGCCGCGGGATCGGACCCTGCTATCAGGATAAAGTCGGCCGGTTGCGTGGGGTGCGTGTGGGCGAACTGTTGCAGCCGGCTTTGCTACGCGAGCGGTTGCATCGCATCGTGCCGTATAAAAATCGCCTGCTGCGGAGTTTGTCCGACGACGCCCGTACCTTCGACGCCGAGGCTCTCTTTCAGGAATATGCGGCCTATGGCGAACAGATGCGAGCGCATGTTTGCGATACCAGTGAAATTTTGTTGAACGGTTTGGCCCAGGGGAAAAATCTGTTGTTCGAGGCGGCCCAGGGCAGCCTGCTCGATGTGGACCACGGCACCTATCCGTATGTGACCAGCAGCAACAGCAGCGTCGCGGGCGTTTGGAGCGGTTCCGGGGTGCCGGCTCGTTACCTCAGCCGAGTCATCGGCATCGTCAAAGCCTACACGACCCGCGTGGGCGGCGGGCCGTTTCCTACCGAACTCCACGACGAGATGGGCGAGCGCATCCGCCAGGCTGGCCGCGAGTTCGGCACCGTCACGGGTCGGCCGCGCCGTTGTGGTTGGCTCGACACGGTGGCCCTGCGTTACACCGCGGCGCTCAACGGCGTCGATGAGATCGCCCTGATGCTGCTGGATGTGTTGAGTGTGGCCGATCAGATTTCCCTGGCCGTGGCTTATGAGTGTGAGGGGCAACGGCTGGAGCGGTTTCCCGCGGATGCGGCCCAACTCGCACGGTGCCGACCGATCTATGAAACGCTGCCTGGGTGGCGCTGCGATATTACCCAGGTCCGTCGTTTCGCTGATCTGCCCCGGGCTGCCCGCGACTATGTCGAGCAGGTGGCCCGACGCGTGGGCGTGCCGATTCGCTTGGTTTCCGTAGGCCCGGATCGCGAACAAACCATTCTCGTGTCTCCTTCTTGATGCGGTTTGTTGGCTTTCGTCGCTTTTTTTTCGGCGAAACGCTGCTAAAATGACCTATGGCCTATGGG
>Ga0272446_1000805_pt1 | contig 47837 bp, 36 predicted proteins | sample YNPCB0061_FD_194587 | JGI IMG/M metagenome (GOLD analysis project Ga0272446, IMG submission 194587) | Hot spring microbial mat communities from Yellowstone National Park, WY, United States - YNP-CB-006-1 | ecosystem: Environmental > Aquatic > Thermal springs > Hot (42-90C) > Sediment | place...
CGAGAAGGAGGAGGGCCGGAAGAAGGAGGTCGTGTACTCCGGTGATCGCCTCTCGCTCAACTTCCAGGACATCGAGGTCCGCGCGGTCCTGCAGCTCCTGGCCGACTTCACGGGGCTCAACCTCGTGGCGAGCGACACGGTGACCGGAAATATCACCCTGCGGCTCAAGAACGTGCCCTGGGATCAGGCCCTGGACATCATCCTGAAGACCAAGGGGCTGACCATGCGCCAGCAGGGGAATGTGGTCATGATTGCCCCGACCGCGGAAGTCATGGAACGAGAAACCACGGAGTTGAAAGCTGCACGGCACATTGAGGAGTTCGAGCAACTGATCAGCGAAGTAATCCAGATTCAATACGCAAAAGCCTCCAAAATTGCCGACCTCCTCGTTGGCAAAACCACGGCGTTCAAGAGTACCAGGAGTGGTGAGGGTTCTGCTGCTGGAGCTGGTATAGCGCCTAATCTGATAGAGGGTGGCAGTTTCAATGGCCAAGTTTCAGGCCAACGCCAGGAGACGTATGTTGCGCAAGGTGTCGCGGAAAACCGGCTACTTTCGGATCGAGGGTCTGTCACTTGGGATGATCGGACAAATAAGCTTTTGGTCCGCGACACAGCTCGACAATTGGAAGCCATTCGCCGCTTTATTGCTCAGCTCGATATTCCGGTAAGGCAGGTCATGATCGAGGCCAGAGTCGTAATCGCCAATAACAACTTTGCGAGGGAGCTTGGCGTCCGATTTGGGGCGGCTCGATGGGATATCAACACGAATAATGGAAATTATAACGAGCAGTCCGGTGGAATCGATACTGGGCGAAATGTAACTGTTGGCTCGTACACAGTACCGGATAGTGCCCCGCTGCTTGTGGACCTGCCGACAGTGTCCACCCCATCGGGGGCGGTCCAATTTTTACTTGGGAACGTTGGCAAATACCTCGTCGACCTAGAGCTTTCCGCAATGCAGAAGGAAGGCCGCGGAGAAATTGTTTCTAGTCCGAGGGTAGTGACCGCTGATCAGACTCAGGCGACCATCATGGTGGGACAAGAGATCCCATACCAACAGCAAACAGGTGGGGCGGCGGGAGGAACAAATGTCGCCTTTAAAGACGCGTTATTGCAGCTCGACGTGAAGCCAGCTATTACGCCCGATGATCGAATCAATATGGAGCTGAAGGTGACCAAGAACGAAGCAGACTTTACGCGGGCAATTGACGGGAATCCGCCGATCAATAAACGTGAGGTCCGCACGACTGCTTTGGTCGACAACGGTGAAACCGTGGTGCTGGGCGGGGTTTATGAAAGGCAGAAGAGTTCCAACGCCGAATCGGTGCCATGGCTGCGCGACATTCCAGTATTGGGAAATCTGTTTAAGAACAGTCAAAAAGAGGACAAGAACTCCGAGCTGCTGATCTTCGTGACCCCCAAGATCCTTAAGGCCGAGCTGGGAACCCCCAACCGGGGGTATCAGGAGAGCGCGTCCGCGGACCTGGATCGGAAGAACATGTCCAAGGACCTGTATCGCAAGACCATGTCCAAGCAGTGACCCAAGGACCCTCAAGCCGGAGATGGTAACCCGTTGATCTAATGGTCGCCCACAGGGGCCGCCGCGGGGCCCTGCTTGCCCCCGCGGCGGAAATCTGGCATACCTGTCGGGCATGATGCGACCTCAGAACATTTTCCTCGTGGGCCCGATGGGCGCCGGCAAGAGCACCATCGGCCGCCAGCTCGCCGAGTCCCTCTCCTACACCTTCCGCGACAGTGACCAGGAGATCCAGCGCCGCACGGGCGTGGACATCTCCACCATCTTCGAGTACGAGGGCGAGGAGGGCTTCCGCGAGCGCGAGCGGCAGGTGATCGAGGAGCTGATCCAAGAGGACGGCATCGTGCTGGCCACCGGCGGCGGGGCCGTGCTGCGCCCCGAGAATCGCCAGGGGCTGGCAGCGCGGGGTGTGGTGATCTACCTCTACTGCAGCCCGGAGCAGCAATACGCCCGCACCGCCCGCGACCGCAACCGCCCCCTGCTGCGGACCGAGGACCCCAAGGCCCAGTTGCGGGCCCTGATGGAGGAGCGCGACCCCCTGTATCGTCAGATCGCCGACATGGTGGTCTCCACCGAGAAGCGCGGTACCGCATCGGTGGTCAAGGAGATTCGCCGCCGCCTGGACGCGGAGGTCCTGTGACGGGCCTGGGCGGGGCGATCCGCCTTGAGGTCGGCCTCGCCGAGCGTTCCTACCCCATCCTGATCGGCAGCGGCCTCATCGCCGATCCGGCGTGCTATGGGCCTTACCTGGCCGGGCAACAGGTCCTGATCGTCAGCAACGACACGGTTGCGCCGCTCTATCTCGATCGGGTGCGCCGGGCCCTCGACGGCCGGGAGGTGCGGGAGGTCGTACTCCCGGACGGCGAGGCCTACAAGACCCTCGAGGTGTGGAACCGCATCTTCGACGCCCTGCTTGGGTTTCGCTTCGGCCGCGACTGCACCATCCTGGCCCTCGGCGGGGGGGTGGTGGGTGACATGGCCGGCTTTGCGGCGGCCTGCTACCAGCGCGGGGTGGCGTTCATCCAGGTCCCAACCACCCTGTTGGCCCAGGTCGACTCCTCGGTGGGCGGCAAGACCGGCGTCAACCACGCCCTGGGCAAGAACATGATCGGGGCCTTCCATCAGCCCAATGCCGTCATCGCCGACACCGATACCCTCGCGACCCTGCCGGACCGGGAGCTCTCCGCAGGCATCGCCGAGGTCTACAAGTACGGCCTGATCCGTGATCCCGTCTTCTTCGACTGGATCGAGGCCCACATGGGTGCCCTGCTGGACAGGGACGCCAGCGCCCTGGCCGAGGCCATCGAGCGCTCCTGCCGGAACAAGGCGGAGGTGGTCGCCGCGGACGAGCGGGAGTCGGGTGAGCGTGCCCTGCTGAACCTGGGTCATACCTTCGGCCACGCCATCGAGACCGGGACCGGCTACGGGACCTGGCTGCATGGCGAGGCCATTGCGGTGGGGATGTGCATGGCCGCCGATCTCTCGCAGCGCCTTGGTTGGATGGGCGCAGACGAAGTCCAGCGTATCCGGGCCCTGACCCAGGCGGCTCGGCTGCCCATCTGCCCACCCGCAGACCTCGGGCCCGACCGCTTCATGGAGCTGATGGCGGTCGACAAGAAGGTGTTGGGCGGGCGGCTGCGGCTCGTCCTGCTGCGGGGCCTTGGCAAGGCCGTCGTTACGGCCGATTTTGATCCCGGCGCCCTGCGCGACACGCTGGCCGCCTGTTGCGGCTCAACACCTCCGCTGGCCTAGCCCGAGCCTGCGCCAAGTTGGTGCACAGGCTGATCGGCCGCACCTCCGTGGTTCGCCCATCAGGCCCTGAGGGCGGGCAGCAGACCCCCAGCCTGGTCCCCTGAACGTGGCGCCCGAGGGCATGGGACCCTGGCGCCATGCGGCGGGCGGGGTGGCATGCATTCTGCACGTTTAGTAAGATCGCCGGTCCGGCCCAGGCCGGCGCGCCCGGCCGGGCCGTGTCCGAGCGCGCTCAGCGTCCCTGCCGTCGAGATGTGCCAGCCACATCCGCCACTCAGATTCAGGTCCCTGCGAGGTCCGCGATGAGCCTTCGTGCCCTACCAGAAGCCCAGGGGTTGTACGATCCTGCCAACGAGCATGATGCGTGCGGCGTCGGGTTTGTCTGCAATATCAAGAACGTCAAGAGTCGGCGCATCGTCGAGCAGGGCCTTGAGCTGCTGGTGCGCCTGACCCACCGCGGGGCTGTCGGCGCGGACCCCAGGGCCGGTGACGGGGCCGGCATCCTGGTGCAGATCCCCGATGCCTTTTTCCGGGAGGGGCTCGGCTTCGAACTACCACCCGCCGGGCGCTACGGGGTTGGGATGGTCTTCCTGCCCCAGGATGCCGCCTGCCGCGAGGAGATGCAGGCGACCATCGAGCGTCACCTCGGCGCGGGCGGGCAGCAGGTCCTGGGCTGGCGGGACGTGCCGGTGGACAACAGCGTGCTCGGGGCCAGCGTGATCCCCACCGAGCCCGTCATCCGCCAGGTCTTCGTCGGTTGCGGCGATAACTGCCCCGACCAGGACGCCTTCGAGCGCAAGCTGTTCGTGGTGCGCAAGCGCATGGACAACGCCATCCGGGCGGCCGGCCATGCCAAGACGGCCTACTACGTCGCCTCCATGTCCTCGCGGACCATCGTCTACAAAGGCATGCTGCTCGCCGACCAGGTCGGGTCCTATTACCGGGACCTGCAGGACCCGCGTTTCGAGTCCGCCCTGGCCCTGGTGCACCAGCGCTTTTCCACCAACACCTTCCCGACCTGGGACCTGGCCCACCCCTTCCGCATGATCTGCCACAACGGCGAGATCAACACCCTGCGCGGCAACGTCAACTGGATGGCCGCGCGACGGCACTCCATGCGCTCGGAGATCCTGGGCGAGGACCTCGACAGCATCTGGCCCCTGATCCCAGAGGGTCAGTCCGACTCGGCCTGCTTCGACAATGCGCTGGAGCTCCTGGTCATGGGCGGGTACTCCCTGGCCCATGCCATGATGCTGCTGATCCCCGAGGCCTGGGCGGGCAACAAGCTCATGGACGAGCAGCGCCGCGCCTTCTATGAGTACCACGCGGCCCTCATGGAGCCCTGGGACGGACCGGCGGCGGTGGCCTTCACCGACGGCCGGCAGATCGGCGCGACCCTGGACCGCAATGGCCTGCGGCCGGCCCGTTACCTGGTCACCGACGACGACCTGGTGGTCATGGCCTCCGAGATGGGAGTGCTGGACATCCCGGAGGAGCGCATCGTCAAGAAGTGGCGGCTGCAGCCGGGCAAGATGTTCCTCATCGACCTGGAGCAGGGGCGCATCATCGACGACGCCGAGATCAAGGCGCAGCTCGCATCGGCCAGACCGTATCGCCAGTGGCTGCAACGCACCCAGATCCACCTCGATGAGCTGCCCACGGACGTGGCCCCCATGGCCCCGGACGACGATACCCTCCTGGATGCGCAGCAGGCCTTCGGTTATACGCAGGAGGACATCAAGTTCCTGCTCACGCCCATGATCGTCACCGGCCAAGAGGCCGTTGGCTCCATGGGTGCGGACAACCCGCCCTCGGTCCTGTCGGCGCGCCCCAAGCACCTCTCGACCTATTTCAAGCAGAACTTCGCCCAGGTGACCAATCCGCCGATCGATTCGATCCGCGAGGAGCTGGTCATGTCCCTGGTCTCCCTCATCGGCCCGCGGCCCAATCTGCTGGGTCTGGATGAGGCCAGCCGCAACTGGCGCCTGGAGGTCAATCAGCCGGTCCTGACCAACGAGGACCTGGAGCGGGTGCGCCACATCCAGGACCACGCCGGCGGTGCCTTTCGCACCCGCACCCTGGATATCGTCTACCCGGCCGAGACAGGGGCTGACGGCATGGAGCCCGCCCTCGAGCGCCTGTGCGGCGATGCCGAGCAGGCCGTCAGGGACAACTTCAACATCTTGATCCTGTCGGACCGCAACACCAACCGGGATCTCATCGCCATCCCGGCGCTACTCGCCACCTCGGCCGTGCATCACCACCTGATCCGGTGCGGGCTGCGTACCAGCGTCGGCCTGGTGGTCGAGACAGGGGCCGCGCTGGAGGTTCACCATTTCTGTGTCCTGGCGGGCTACGGGGCCGAGGCCATCAACCCCTACCTGGCCTTCGATACCATCGCCTCCCTGCTTCCCCGGCTGCCCGAGCCCCTGAAGTTCGAGGAGGCGCAGAAGCGCTACATCAAGGCGGTGGGGAAGGGTCTGCTCAAGGTCATGTCGAAGATGGGCATCTCCACCTTCCAGTCCTACTGCGGGGCCCAGATCTTCGACGCTGTGGGTCTGAACAGTAGCTTCCTCGCCAAGTACTTCACGGGAACCAATAGCAGCGTGGAGGGCATCGGACTTCCAGAGGTCGCCCAGGAGGCCGTGCGCTGGCACCGCCAGGGTTACGGCGGCGAGCACATCTTCCGCAAGCACCTCGACGTGGGCGGCGACTACGCCTATCGGCTGCGCGGCGAGGATCACGTCTGGACGCCCGAGTCCATCGCGGCCCTGCAGCACGCCGCCCGTGCGAACTCCGCAGCGACCTTCGCCGAGTTCTCGCGTCTCATCGATGAGCAGGGCGAGCGGCTGTTGACCTTCCGCGGCCTGATGCAGCTGCGCTTTGCCGAGCACCCCATCCCCATCGAAGAGGTGGAGCCCGCCAAGGCGATCGTGAAGCGCTTCGCCACGGGGGCCATGTCCTTTGGCTCCATCTCGCAGGAGGCCCACACCACCCTCGCCCGCGCCATGAACGCCATCGGCGGCAAGTCCAACACCGGCGAGGGCGGCGAGGAGCCGGAGCGCTATGCCCCGCTGCCGGACGGCTCGCCCAACCCGGAGCGCTCCGCCATCAAACAGGTCGCCTCCGGCCGCTTCGGGGTGACGACGGAGTACCTGGTCAATTCCGACGACATCCAGATCAAGATCGCTCAGGGTGCGAAGCCGGGCGAGGGCGGCCAGCTTCCGGGACACAAGGTCAGCCCGCAGATCGCCCGGGTGCGGCACTCCACCCCCGGGGTCGGCCTGATCTCGCCACCGCCGCACCACGACATCTATTCCATCGAGGACCTGGCCCAGCTCATCCACGATCTCAAGAACGTCAACCCGAGGGCGCGCATCTCCGTCAAGCTCGTCTCCGAGATCGGGGTCGGCACCGTGGCCGCCGGTGTGGCCAAGGCCCATGCGGACCATGTCACCATCGCAGGCTATGACGGGGGTACGGGCGCCAGCCCGCTCACCTCCATCAAGCATGCCGGCTCACCCTGGGAGATCGGTCTGGCCGAGACCCACCAGACCCTGGTCATGAACCGGCTGCGCGGGCGCATCGCCGTCCAGGTTGACGGCGGCCTGCGCACCGGCCGCGACGTGGTCATCGGGGCCCTGCTTGGGGCGGACGAGTTCGGCTTTGCCACCGCGCCCCTGATCGTGGCCGGCTGCATCATGATGCGCAAATGCCACTTGAACACCTGCCCCGTGGGCGTGGCCACCCAGGACCCTGAGCTGCGCAAGCGTTTCACCGGAAAGCCCGAGCATCTCATCAATTACTTCTTCTTTGTCGCCGAAGAGGTCCGCGCGCTCATGGCGCGGCTGGGCTTCCGCACCATGAACGAGATGATCGGCCAGCGCGACCGGCTGGAGATGCGCCCGGCCATCGACCACTGGAAGGCGAGGGGCCTGGACTTCTCGCGCCTGCTGACGAAGCCCGAGGTCGGCCCCGAGGTGGCCATCCACCAATGCGAGCCCCAGGACCATGGGCTCGACAAGGCCCTCGACCATGAGCTGATCCGCCAGGCTGCACCGGCGCTGGAGCGCCGCGAGCCCGTGCGCATTCGCACCGAGGTCAAGAACTACAACCGCACCGTTGGCACCATGCTCTCCGGCGAGGTGGCGAGGCGCTACGGTCATGCTGGGCTGCCCGACGACACCATCCACATCAAGGCCAAGGGCACCGGGGGCCAGTCCTTCGGGGCCTGGCTGGCGAGGGGCGTCACCATCGAGCTGGAGGGCGTGGCCAACGACTATGTCGGCAAGGGGCTCTCCGGGGGGCGGCTGATCATCTACCCGCCCGCAGAGTCGGGGCTCGCCCGTGCCGAGGACAACATCATCGTCGGCAACACCGTCCTCTACGGGGCCATCAGCGGGGAGTGCTTCTTCCGAGGGGTGGCGGGCGAGCGCTTCTGCGTGCGTAACTCGGGTGCCACCGCGGTGGTCGAGGGCGTGGGCGATCATGGCTGTGAGTACATGACCGGGGGCATCATGGTCTGCCTGGGCGGCACCGGGCGTAACTTCGCCGCCGGCATGTCCGGGGGCATCGCCTATGTCCTCGACGACGACGGCAGCTTCGCCAGCCGCTGCAACCTGGCCATGGTGGAGCTGGAGCCCATCCTCGAGGAGGACTCGGCCCTCGAGGCCCTGGACCACCAGGGGGGCGACCTCGAGACCCACGGGCTGGTTGATGTCAGCCGCGATATGACCCGCTTCGACGCCCAGCGCTTGAAGGGGTTGATCGCCCGGCACCTGCATTACACGAATTCGGATGTCGCGCGGCGCATCCTGGCCGACTGGCGCGGCTACCTGCCGTGTTTCAAGAAGGTCATGCCGGTGGACTACCGGCGGGCCCTGGAGCAGATGCAGGCCAGCCAGAGCCGCCCGCCGCAGTCATCCCCAAGGTTGGGCCGGCAAGTCAAGGGGGTCGCCGAGCATGGGTAAGCCAACGGGGTTCATGGAGATTGACCGGCGTGACCGGCGCTACGAGCCGGCCGCCGATCGAGTGGTCCACTACAAGGAATTCGTCATCCCCCTGCCCGAAGGGGAGCTGAGCAAGCAAGGGGCGCGCTGCATGGATTGCGGCATCCCCTTTTGCCACCAGGGTTGCCCGGTCAACAACCTGATCCCGGACTTCAATGATCTGGTCTACCGGAGCGACTGGCAGGCGGCCATCGAGGTCCTGCACTCCACGAACAATTTCCCGGAGTTCACTGGGCGTATCTGCCCCGCCCCCTGCGAGGCGGCCTGCACGCTCAACATCGACGACGCCCCCGTAACCATCAAGAGCATCGAATGCGCCATCGTCGATAAGGCCTGGGAGCAGGGCTGGATCAAGCCTCAGGTCCCTGCGCGGCGCACCGGCAAGCGTGTGGCCATCGTCGGCTCCGGCCCCGCCGGCCTGGCCTGTGCCCAGCAGCTCGCGCGGGCTGGACACCATGTGGCGCTCTACGAGAAGCAGGACCGCATCGGTGGCCTGCTCCGCTACGGCATCCCGGACTTCAAGCTCAGCAAGACCCTGATCGACCGGCGCATGAGCCAGATGCGTGCCGAGGGGGTGGAGTTCCACACCCATACCCACATCGGCGAGGACATACCGGCTGCGCACCTGCGCGCCGAGTACGATGCCCTGGTGCTGACTGGAGGGTCGGAGAAGCCGCGCGATCTGGATGTCCCGGGGCGCAGCCTCGACGGGGTGCATTTCGCCATGGACTTCCTGCGCGCCAACAGCAAGCGCGTCCAGGGCATCTATGTCCCGGATGAGGACTTCATCAGCGCCCAAGGCAAGCATGTGGTGGTCATCGGCGGCGGTGACACGGGCTCCGACTGCATCGGGACCTCCAATCGCCACGGGGCCAGGTCCGTGACCCAGATCGAGCTCTTGCCAGAACCCCCGGCCAAGGAGGACAAGGCCTTGACCTGGCCCCATTGGCCGAACAAGAAGCGCACCTCCAGCTCCCACGAGGAGGGATGCGAGCGGCTGTGGTCCGTTGCGACCAAGGAGTTCCTCGGGGACGGCAAGGGCCGGGTACGGGCCCTGCGCTGCGTCAAGCTCGACTGGGCGAAGGACGAGGCGGGGCGCTGGCAGTCCCGCGAGATCCCGGGCTCCGAGTTCGAGCTCAAGGCCGACCTCGTGACCCTGGCCATGGGCTTCGTGCACCCCATCCACCAGGGCCTGATCGAGGAGCTGGGTGTCGAGCTCGATCCCCGCGGCAACGTCAAGGGTTCGACCGAGGGTGCCAAGGCGTATCACACCTCCCTGGACGGCGTCTTTGCCGCCGGCGATATGCGTCGCGGCCAGTCGCTGGTGGTCTGGGCCATCCGCGAGGGGCGCCAGTGCGCCCGGGCAGTGGACGAGTGGCTCATGGGGACCTCGGACCTGCCGCGCTGAGCATTCTGTGGCGAATAGCGGCTGGAAAGGCTCTAGCGACAGCCATCGCCGCCCTGGAAGACCTGGGACTGCGCCGCGTGTGTACGGGTCACCGGACGCAATGCCGATAGGGCTGACCTTCAATCCCTCCCAGAGGCAACTGGCCGAGCGGTCTGACCTCCGCGGCAAGGAGTGATCGAGATCGGCTGCGGCTAAGGGGAGCTCCCGATGCTGCTGTGCGAGCGAGGCGGCAATCGGGCGGTCGGCTGTGCGCCTTGCGCATGACCGCAAGAGCTTGGGCACTCGACGCGGTCGGCGCGCGCGGATGTATTGGGGGTTCCTCGACATCGTGGGTCGTGCCCCGCTCTCCCTGCCGCAGCGGCTTGGCTGCCTTGGCGCCGTCCTGCATGAGTGGCTGCGCGATCTGGTCAGGCGCCACCTGCGTTGGACGGGCAGGCCAAAACCCTGGGCGTAACGCGGCGGCACCAGGCGAGGTGTCGCACGGTTTCCGCCTGTCCTGGCGGTCGCTCGGGCCCATGTGCTTGCCGCTCAGCTCCATCGGGACTACCATTTTTTTTCGTGCCCCATTGGCGTGTTCTCGACGGTCCCCGCCTGGCATCGGCACGGCGGGGTCAGGCCGTGACGTTGGCACTCCGTAGACGCCCGGGGCCGTGCCTCGCAGCAAAGCAGTGGTGATAACGATGAAGCGATGGTTATTGGCGCTCTCGATCTCTGGCGCGGTTTCCCTGTCCAGTCTGAGCGTGCAGGCGGATCCGGTGGGTGACGCGGTGGCGGCCGGCGTGGTCGGCGGAGTCCTGGGGGCCTTGCTCGGGCCACCTCCAGCGCCCCCTCCAGCGGCACCTCCTTACGGCCCGCCTCCGCCGCGGCGCGGGCCGCCCGGGTTTGTTCCGCCTGGCCATGCCGGACCAGGTCCAGGGGGACCGCCGGTCGCTGGCCCATGGCCTGGGCGTGGCGGACCGCCGAAGGTTGGGCATGCACCGGGGCGTGGGGCTCCACCAAAGGCCGCTCGGGCGCCCGGACGCGGCGGCAAGCCGAACATGGGGGGCGGACCCGCAAGCGGCGGCATGCCCGGCGGCGGTCCGCCAGGGGGACCGCGGTAGCTCTATCTCCGTCTTCGCTCGCCTGGGACGACACGCGCGTCGCCAGGGGCTGGATTGGGTGTGGGTACTTTATCGTGCGCGGCAAGAGGCCACTCAGGAACCTCGGCTGTTGCTGTTCTTTGCGTCGGGCGGACCAGGGTCAGTGGCCTGTCGGGCGGCTGCCGCGAAGGCCTGACGCAGGGCTGACAGCTCTGTGATCTGCGCCGCGACCCGGTAGTTGATGGTGCCCTCGGGCACCAGGCCCTCGTCGTTGGCCTCGCCAGCCGGCACCCCCGTCAGCAGCTCGATGGCTTGATCGACATCGGTGACCGGATAGATGCCGAAGCGTCCCTGCGCGCAGGCCTCCACCACGTCGTCCCGGAGCATGAGGTGCTTGACGTTGGCGGCTGGGATCACGACGCCCTGCTCGCCGGTGAGCCCCTGGGCCTGGCAGATATCGAAGAACCCTTCGATCTTTTCGTTCACGGCGCCGATGGCCTGGACCTGGCCGAGCTGGTTGACCGATCCGGTGACCGCCAGGGCCTGGCGGATCGGCACGCTGGCCAGATTCGACAGCAAGGCGCACAGCTCCGCCAGCGATGCGCTGTCGCCCTCCACCGGGCCGTAGGACTGCTCGAAGACCAGACTCGCGGACAGCGACAGGGGCACGTCGCGGGCATAACGCTCGCCCAGGAAGGCGCTGAGGATCATGACCCCCTTGGAGTGGATGGCCCCGCCCAGCTCGGCCTCGCGCTCGATGTCGATGACATCGCCCTCACCGATGCGTACCGTGGCCGTGATTCGCACCGGGTGCGCGAAACGGAAATCATCGAGGGAGATGACCGCCAGTCCGTTGACTTGGCCGACCTGGTCCCCGCTCACCGCGATGAGCAGGTTCTGGCGCAGGATCTGGTCCTGGACCCTGCCGCGCAGCCGGTCGACGCGGCGCGTCTGCGCCTGCAAGGCGCGCTCGACGTCATCGCGCAGGACCGTCGCGCGCCCGGCCTTGGCCGCCCAGAAATCGGCCTCCTGCAGCAGATCGCTTAGGCGACGCCGGCTGGTGGTCAGCCGCTCGGCGTCGCCCGTCAGCCGCGCACCGTGCTCCACGACCCTGGCCACGGCGGCACGGTCGAAGGGGCGAAGCTCGGCGCCGCGCGCCAGGGTGGCGATCAGCTCGGCATAGCGGCGGGTACCCTCGGCATCCCGCACGACCTCGTCATCGAAGTCCGCGCCGACCTTGAACAGCTCCTCGAAGTCAGGGTCCAGGGCCTTCAGGAGGTAGTAGAGCCTCGGCTCGCCCACCAGTACCACCTTCACGGCCAAGGGGACTGGCTCCGGCTCCAGGGACAGGGTGCTGACCAGGCCGTAGACTTGACCTAAGGACTCGATGCGGATCTGGCTCAAGCGCAATGCGCGTTTGAGACCCTCCCAGGCATAGGGCTGGGTCAAGACGCGCAGGGCGTCGAGGACCAGATAGCCCCCGTTGGCGCGGTGCAGGGCGCCGGGCTGGATGAGGGTGAAGTTGGTGACCAGGGTGCCCATCTGGGCGAGGTGGTCGACCCGTCCGACGAGATTCGTGTAGGTCGGGTTGTCCTCGAAGACGATGGGCGCGGCGGTGGTTTCCGCGTTGTCCACCAGCAGGTTCACCTGATACCTGGCCAGCGACAGGGTGCCGTTGAGGACCATCCCGGCGATCTCCCCCTCGCCCTTGGCCTGGTCGCGCAACTGCTCGCCAACCTCGATGATGTCGTCCATGACCTCGTCCAGGAAAGCGACGACGACGGCGAGGTCCGCGTAGCGCTCCTTCAGCTCCTCGATGAGGTGCCCCACCGCCAGGCCCAAGGTGTCCCGGCTGGCCTGCTTGATCTGGGCCTGCAGCTCGCGCCGCCAACGGGGAAACTGCAACATCAGCTGCCGCAGCCGATCGCCAAAGGCCTCGATGAGCCTCGCGATGCGCTCCTTCTCCTCGGGCGGAAGCTGCTCGAAGTCAGCCGGCGCCATGGCCTCGTCCCCCTTGAGGGGGGCGAAGCCGAAGCCGTTCGGTGTGCGCAGCAGTCCGATCCCTTGTTCCCCGGACTCCTGGCCCAGCTCGCGCAGGGCCCCTTCCTCTTTCTCCTTGAAGGCCCTGTGCAGGGCCTCGATGCGTTCGCGATATTCGTCGCTCTCGAAGGCGGCCGCGATGGCCTTCGCCAGTTCTGAGACGAACTGCTGCATGTCACGCTTGAGCTGCCCGCCGCGCCCAGCCGGCAGTTGCAGCAGGCGCGGCCGGTTGGACTCGGCGAAGTTGTTGAGGTAGCACCAGTCGTTGGGTGGGCTGCCCTGAGCGGCGCGGGTCTCCAACAGGCGGCGCACCACCGAGTGGCGCCCGCTGCCTGGCTCGCCGAAGACGAACAGGTTGTAGCCTGGGCGCGCCATGTCGATGCCGAATTGGACGGCCTCGACGGCCCGCGCCTGACCCACGATCTCGGTGGTGACGTCCAGCTCCGCGGTCGTCTCGAACGGGAACAGCGAGGGGTCGCAGTGGCGATAGAGTGCCTGAGCGTCGAGTGCCTTGACGGTGGGCATAGGGCTTCCTTCCTGCGTGGTCTGATTCGCGAGGGTCATGTCACCCAATAGACCCGCGGGGTTTGGGGGCTGACGGCATACGCCGGGGGGATGCTCAGCGGTAGACCAGGACCGGGATCTTGCAGTGGGTGAGCACCTTTTGGGTCTCCGATCCGAGCAGCAAGGCGCTGGCGCCGCGCCGCCCGTGAGAGGCCATGAAGATGAGGTCGCATCCGCGGGCCTCCGCTGCCGCGATGATGCCTGCATGAGGCGTGTCGCTGTCCGTGCTGAGTGTGTCACAGGCGACCCCGGCGCTGGTTGCCTGCCGTGCCGCATCGGTCAGGATCGCCTCGGCCTGGCGATCCATGGCCGCAATGAGCTCGGCATCCATGGCCGCCTGGGCGATCGCCACGTCCCCGAGGGCATAGCCGGCCCAACCCACCGGCTTGGCGTAGTAGAAGGTCAGGCGCGCGCCCGCCTCCTTGGCAAAGGCGCAGGCGCGGGCGACGGCGGCGTCGGATAACGGGCTGCCGTCCACCGGTACCAGGATGTTCTTGAACATTGCTCCCCCTGTGGTCTGCGTCGCGGGACGCGGCTGGCCGGCGGCATCGACAGGGCCCGGGTTTGGCCCAAGTGCCGGTCTGGATCAGGTCAACCCCGAAGATGGCCTGGCCGCTCGCCATGGTAAAGCAAAGCTGGGGCCGTCTGCCGTGGCTGTGCACCAGGTTGGGTCGCGGTCCTGGTCGTGAGCCGAACACCGGCGCCTTGGTTGTCTCCTTGGCCCAGCTGGCGACCCCCAGGGGATGCCTGAGGAACCGCCGCAAGAGTGCTGAGACACCCCCTCGCGTGGTACCATTTTCCGCTTTTGGAGCAGGCACAATCAGGCCGCCAAGGGTGCGATCCAGGGACCGGATCGGGGTCCCACCTGGATAGTGCTGAGCCTGTCCCCGCATCGGGGCCAGGGTTAGCCGCAGCGGCCGCGCACATCTCGGTTCACCACAGCTATGCCGGATTTCGCCAGAGAGGTCGTCCCGATCCGCATCGAGGACGAGATGCGCCGTTCCTACCTCGATTACGCCATGAGCGTGATCGTGGGTCGCGCCCTGCCCGACGTGCGCGACGGGCTCAAACCCGTGCATCGGCGCGTCCTCTTCGCCATGCACGAGAGCAACACGGTTTGGAACCGGCCCTATGTCAAGTGCGCCCGAGTGGTCGGCGACGTGCTCGGCAAGTACCACCCCCATGGCGACACGGCGACCTATGACGCCCTGGTGCGCATGGCCCAGCCCTTTTCGCTGCGCTACATGCTCATCGACGGCCAGGGCAACTTCGGCTCGGTGGACGGCGACCCGCCAGCGGCCTACCGGTACACCGAGTGCCGCATGTCCCAGATCGCCGGGGCGCTGCTCGAGGACATCGACAAAGAGACCGTCGATTTCGTCCCGAACTACGACAACAAGGAGCAGGAGCCCACGGTCCTGCCGAGCCGCATCCCCAACCTCCTGGTCAACGGCTCCTCGGGGATCGCCGTGGGCATGGCGACCAACATCCCGCCCCACAACCTGCGGGAGGTCATCAACGGCTGTCTGGCCCTGATCGACGACCCCGACATCACCGTGGACGACCTCATGGAGCACATCCCGGGGCCGGACTTTCCGACCGCCGCCATGATCAGCGGCGCACGCGGCATTCGCGAGGGTTACCGCACCGGCCGCGGCCGAGTGGTGCTGCGCGCCCGCTCCCATGTCGAGATCGAGAAGGGCGGGACCCGCGAGTCCATTGTGGTCACCGAGATCCCCTACCAGGTCAACAAGGCCCGCATGCTCCAGCGCATCGCCGAGCTGGTGAAGGAGAAAAAGATCGAGGGCATCGCCGAGATGCGCGACGAGTCCGACAAGGACGGGATGCGCGTGGTCTTCGATCTGAAGCGCGGCGAGATTGCCGACGTGGTGCTGAACAACCTCTACCAGCACAGCCAACTGCAGGCGGTCTTTGGCATCAACATGGTCGCCCTGGTCGACGGCCAGCCGCGCACCCTGAACCTCAAGCAGCTCCTGGAATACTTCCTGCGCCACCGCCGCGAGGTGGTCACCCGCCGCACCCTGTTTGAGCTGCGCAAGGCACGCGAGCGTGCCCACATCCTCGAAGGACAGGCCGTCGCCCTGGCCAACATCGACGAGGTGATCGCCCTGATCCGTGCTGCCGCGAGCCCTGCGGAGGCCAAGGTGGGTCTGATGGCGCGCGCCTGGGACCCGGGGGCCGTCACTGCCATGCTGGAGCGCACCGGGGCCAAGGACACGCGCCCGGATGATCTGCCGCCGGGGCTCGGCCTCTTGGAGGACGGCTACCGCTTGAGCGAGGCCCAGGCCCAGGCCATCCTGGACCTGCGCCTGCAGAAGCTCACCGGCCTGGAGCAGGACAAGATCCTCGCGGAGTTCGAGGAGATCCTGCTCGACATTGCGCGTCTCCTCAACATCCTCTCCGGCACGGATCAGCTCATGAAGGTGATCCGCGAGGAGCTGGAGAAGGTCCGTGATCAGTACGCCGATGCGCGCCGCAGCGAGATCGTCACGGACCACATGGACCTGACCCTGGAGGACCTGATTGCCCCCGAGGACGTGGTGGTCACCCTGTCCCACGGCGGCTATGTCAAGGCCCAGCCGCTGAACGAGTACCAGGCCCAGCGCCGCGGCGGCAAGGGGAAGGCCGCGGCCAGCACCAAGGACGAGGACTTCATCGACAAGCTCTTTGTCGCCAACTCCCACGACACTGTCCTATGCTTCTCCAGCCGTGGCCGGGTCTATTGGCTCAAGGTCTATGAGCTGCCGCAGGCGGGGCGCACCGCGCGTGGTCGGCCCATGGTCAACCTGCTGCCGCTGGAAGAGGGCGAGCGGATCAACGCCGTGCTTCCGGTGCGGGCCTACGAGGAAGGGCTCTTCGTCTTCATGGCCACCCGCAACGGGGTGGTCAAAAAGACCCCGCTGACCGAGTTCTCCCGTCCCCTGTCCCGCGGCATCATTGCCATGCATCTGGCAGAGGACGACCACCTGATCGGGGTCGACCTCACGGATGGGCATCAGGAGCTGATGCTGTTCACCTCCGCAGGCAAGGCGGTGCGCTTCCGCGAGGCCGAGGTCCGCCCGACGGGCCGCGACACCCAGGGGGTGCGGGGCGTCACCCTGGAGCCGGGACAAAGGGTCATCTCCCTGGTGGTGGCTGGGCCTGGGACGGTTCTCACGGTGACCGAGAACGGCTTTGGTAAACGGACCCCCGTGGAGGAGTTTCCGACCAAGGGGCGTGGGGGCAAGGGCGTGCTGTCCATTAGCTGCTCGGAGCGCAACGGCGAGCAGGTCGGGGCCGTCCTGGTGAACCCCGACGACGAGATCATGCTCATCACCGAGGGCGGGACCTTGGTGCGCACGGCGGTGAGCGGCATCTCCGTCCTGGGGCGCAACACCCAGGGGGTCAAGCTGATCTCACTGGCCGAGGGCGAGCGCCTGAGTAGTATCGAGCGCATCGTGGGCATGGACGAGGGCGCCGACGCGTCCCCGTCGCCCGCGGGTGTGCCGCCCGATTCAGACTCAGGACCGACTACAGAGCCCGACGAGGGACTGGAGTCCGATTCGGACTCGCCTTCTGATTCAGATTAACTTTCCAAGGCTTACGAGGAGCGTCAATCAAATGGCCCGTGCTTACAACTTCAGTGCCGGTCCGGCCATGCTGCCGGAGCCGGTGTTGCGTCAGGCCCAGGAGGAGATGCTGGAATGGCGCAAGAGCGGCATGTGCGTGGCGGAGATGAGCCATCGGGGCAAGGAGTTCATGTCCATCGCCACCCAGGCCGAGGCGGACCTGCGCGAGATCCTGGACATCCCGGACCATTACAAGGTGCTGTTTCTGCAGGGCGGCGCCTCCTCCCAGTTCGCCATGGTCCCGATGAACCTGTTGCGCGGCGGCGAGCGGGCGGACTACATCAACACCGGCTCCTGGTCCAAGAAGGCCATTGCAGAGGCCAAGCGCTACTGCACCGTAAACGTCGCCGCCACGACCGAGGCGCGCCGCTTCACGGGCGTCCCGGCGCCCGGCGACATCCAGCTCAGCCCCGACGCGGCCTATGTCCACTACACGCCCAACGAGACCATCGAGGGCGTCGAGTTCCCCTATGTCCCGGACGTGGGGGACAAGCCACTGGTGGCGGACATGTCCTCGACCTTGCTGTCGCGCCCCATCGACGTGTCGCGCTTCGGGCTGATCTACGCGGGCGCCCAGAAGAACATCGGCCCCGCCGGCCTGACCCTGGTGATCGTCCGCGAGGACCTGATCGGCCAGACCCTGCCCGGCACCCCGACCATGTTCGACTACCAGATCCACGCCAAGGAGGGGTCCATGTACAACACACCCCCCACCTATGCCTGGTATCTGGCGGGCCTGGTGTTCAAGTGGCTGAAGGACATGGGCGGGCTCGACACCATGGCGGTGATCAACGAGCGCAAGGCGGAGCTGCTCTACGAGGCCATTGACACATCTGCCTTCTACAAGAACCCGGTGGACCCGGAGGCCCGGTCTTGGATGAACATTCCCTTCACCCTGGCCGACGCCGCCCTGGATGACACCTTCCTGGCGGACGCCAAGGCCGAGGGGCTGCTTACCCTCAAGGGCCACCGTTCCGTGGGCGGGATGCGCGCCAGCATCTACAACGCCATGCCCGAGACCGGGGTCCTGGCCCTGGTGGACTTCATGCGGGAGTTCGAGCGCAAGCACGGGTAGGATGGGCAAAGGCGCCGGCAGGGGGCCTGAGTTGTGGCGCAAGATTCGCGGCGCCGTGCCCATCGACCCACAGCAGGCGCCGAGCCGATTGGACAAGCAGGATCCCGGATTGGAACGTCGAGAACCGCAGTTCGGGAGGTCGCCATGTCCCTCTACGACATCGATTTTTTTGCCTGGGCTAATGCGCAGGCGGCGCTGCTGCGGTCCGGCAACCTCGCTGCCGCCGATATCGAGCACATCGCCGAGGAGATCGAGAGCATGGGGCGCAGCGAGAAGCGTGAGGGAAACCCGGGACGGAAACCCGGGACAGACCACGGTTCCCGCTTTGGCAAAGAAGGACGGCTAACCATTGGTTAAAAAGCGCGGTGCGTCCTCACCGTCGTCGCAGAACTCAGTCTCCCTGCGCGGCGCGCCCGTTTTAGCCCGGTCGTCAGGTGCAACATCTGGTCGCAGCCTCTCATGGATTTTGAGCTTGTCGGGTGCATCACCAACATAGAGTTGATCGCTGTAGGGCGAGGAATTCGGGAGTTGCTTCGGTTGCAGAAACGATACGGGAAAGGGAACTGGAGAACATTGAAAGGATTCGCGAGTGTCCGTCTCATCGACGGCACAGTTCACACCGCTGAAATACATTGGTACGAAGCGCACGGCATCGGCAAGAAAGAATGCAAGATAAAGTTCCCACTGCTTGATTAGTTGAGCCATGACGACCGGCGAAAGAGAGCGTGCCCGCTTTGCTGTTTGCATCAGCAATGATGATTATCCAGCTTCCCTGGAGGTTGGTAAGCTGTATCAAATTATTCCCGATGACGTCGCGGAATCTCACGGCTACATCCGCGTGATTGACGAGAGTGGGGAAGATTATGGCTATAGCAAAGATCGCTTTTTTCCAATTGAGATTCCTGTTGCTTTGCAGAAAGCCTTGCTCAGGGCGGCGTAGAAACTCGTAGGGCGCAATACGGGCGCCGCGGGCAATGTAATCGTTCTCGAATGACGACAGCGCCGTATTACGGCCTATAGACGAGTTCGGGGGTGAGCCTGCCCTGGCATTAGTTGGGTATATCATGCGGTATGCCGTTGTGATCGAGAAGGCAGACGGAAACTACTCGGCCTATGTCCCCGACCTTCCCGGGTGCGTCGCGACTGGCTTCACGATAGAAGAAGTCGAGGCGGAAATCCGAGATGCCATCGCTTTCCACATTGACGGGATGCGCGAGGATGGAATGACCATTCCCGAGCCGACCAGCATGGTCGAGTACATCGAGCTTGCGGCCTAGCTCGTAGTGCGCAATAGCGATAGCGTATTGCGCCGCACTGGAATTGATACGCTGCGATCTGTTAATCCTAAGAAATCCTGTTAATCCTGTCCTATCACCAGCAACCCGCTCCGTCGCATCAGATCGAGCAAAGACCCAGGCTAAAGATTTGCCATGTACAAGATCCTCACCCTGAACAACATCGCCGTCGCTGGGCTGGACCGGTTGCCCCGGGACCGCTACGAGGTCGCCTCCGAGATCGCCCACCCGGACGCCATTCTGGTCCGCTCGGCGAATATGCACGACCTGCCGGTGCCGCCGTCCGTGCGGGCCATCGGCCGGGCCGGGGCTGGGGTCAACAACATCCCGGTTTCGCGCATGACCGAGCTCGGCGTGCCGGTGTTCAATGCCCCTGGGGCCAACGCCAATGCGGTCAAGGAGCTGGTGCTGGCGGGCATGCTGCTCGCCGCCCGCAACATCGCCCAATCCTGGCTCTTTGCCCGCTCACTCTCGGGCGAGGACAGCGAGATCAACAAGGCGGTGGAGGCCGGCAAGAAGGCCTTCGTCGGCTTCGAGCTGCCTGGCCGGACCCTCGGCGTCATCGGGCTGGGGGCCATCGGGGTCCTGGTGGCCAATGCCGCCCGTGCTTTGGGGATGAAGGTCATCGGCTATGACCCGACCATCACGGTCCAGCGGGCCTGGCAACTGGAGTCCGACGTCCAGCCGGCGGTAAGTGTGGACGATCTGCTCGCTCGCTCGGATTTCGTCACCTTCCATGTCCCGCTGACGGACGAGACTCGCCACATGATCAACGCCGAACGCCTGCGGACCATGAAGAAGGGGTCGGTGCTGCTGAACTTCGCCCGCCATGGCATTATCGACGACGCGGCGGCCGTCGCTGCTCTGGACTCGGGCCAACTCTACGCCTATGTCTGCGACTTCCCGAGTAATCGGCTCAAGGACCACCCGCGGGTGGTGACCCTGCCGCACCTCGGCGCCTCCACCCGTGAGGCGGAGGAGAACTGCGCCGTGATGGTCGCCGACCAGGTGCGCGACTACTTGGAAGATGGGAACGTGCACAACGCCGTCAATTTCCCGGAGATCTACCTGCCCCGCAACGGCGGCTACCGGATGGCCGTGGTGAACCGCAACGTGCCCAACATGGTGGGACAGATTTCCACGGATCTCGCCAGCGTGGGGCTCAATATCCTCGACATGCTAAACCGCTCCAAGGACGAGATCGCCGTTACCCTGATCGACGTCGACCGCCCGCCGCCCGAGCAGACCGTCGAGCGCATCCGCGCCATCTCCGGCGTCCTCTCCGTGCGCTGCCTGGGCTGCTGAGGCCTCGCCCGATCCCCCGAGCCCACCCCCGAGCCCACCCCGGAGCCCAAGAACCCGGTGAGCAACGACCAGGCCCTCCAGCCGCTTCGCGAGCGGATCGACGCCATCGACGCCGAGCTGCTGCGCCTCATCAGCGAGCGCGCCGAGTGTGCCCGGCGGGTCGCTGACATCAAGGCGGCCGCCGGTGCCGAGCCCTTCTACCGGCCCGAGCGCGAGGCCCAGATCCTGAGGCGCATCAAGGAGCAGAATCCGGGGCCCCTGCATGGGGAGGAGGTGGCGCGCATCTTCCGCGAGATCATGTCCGCCTGCCTGGCCCTGGAGCGCCCCGTCACGGCCGCCTTCCTGGGCCCCGAGGGCACCTTCACCCAGACGGCCACCCGCAAGCACTTCGGGCATTCGGTCCAGACGGTCCCCATGGGCACCATCGGGGACATCTTTAGCGAGGTCGAGGCGGGGGCCTGCGACTACGGCGTGGTCCCGGTGGAAAACTCCACCGAAGGGGTCATCAGCCATACGCTCGATCTGTTTATGACCTCGTCGCTGCGCATCGTGGGCGAGGTCAGCCTGCGCATCCATCATCACCTGATGGGCCGGGTGCCGGACCTGCAGGCCATCCAAACCGTGTACTCCCATCAGCAGTCCCTGGCTCAGTGTCGGGGCTGGCTCGAACGCCACCTGCCGCGGGCCGAGCAGGTGGCGGTGGCGAGCAATGCGGAGGCGGCCCGTCTCGCAGCCGAGCAGCCTGGGACCGCCGCCATCGCCGGGGAGACCGCGGCCGAGATCTACGGCATCCAAATCCTCGCCAGGCGGATCGAGGATGAGAAGGACAATACCACCCGCTTCCTGGTGATCGGCAATCAGGAGCCGCGGCCCTCGGGGCGGGACAAGACCAGCCTCCTGCTGGCCTGCCGCAACGAGGCCGGTGGACTGCACGCCCTGCTCACCCCCCTGGCCGAGCACGGTATCAGCATGACGCGGATCGAGTCGCGCCCGTCCCGGCGAGGCATCTGGGACTATGTCTTCTTCATCGACATCTGCGGCCACCGTCAGGACCCCAAGGTGGCCTCGGCCCTGGAGCACCTGAAACGGGATGCCCTGCTGTTCAAGGTCCTGGGGTCCTACCCCGAGGCCGTCCTGTAACCCGGCCCCAACTCGCACGCCCTGGCCGAGGGGCCTTTTTCGATGGTGGCTGCATGTCTGGTGAGAGGTCCATGACGGGCTCAGACAACCCCTTCCTTGCCTTGGCCGCCCCTGGCATCGCCGGGCTGCAACCCTATCTGCCCGGCAAGCCCATCGCGGAGCTGGAGCGTGAACTCGGCATCCGCGGCTCCATCAAGCTCGCCTCGAATGAGAATCCGCTGGGTCCGGGCCGGCTGGCCCGAGCGGCGGTCGCGGCCGCCCTGGGCGAGCTGGGCCGCTACCCGGACGGGGGCGGATTCGAGCTGCGCGCCGCCCTGGGCCGGCGTCATGGGGTGGACCCGTCCGCCGTGACCCTGGGCAACGGCTCCAATGACGTGCTCGACCTCATTGCCCGCACCTTCCTCCAGCCTGGGGTCGAGTCGGTCTTCTCCGAGCACGCCTTCGCCGTCTACCCCATCGCGACCCAGGCCGTGGGCGCCGCGGCCCGGATCGCTCCGGCCAGGGCCTATGGTCACGACCTGGATGCCATGGCGGCCCTGGTGACCGAGCGGACCCGGGTGGTCTGGATCGCCAATCCCAACAACCCCACCGGCACCTGGGTCCCGGCGCAGCGGCTGCGCGCCTTCATCGCGGCCCTGCCCGAGACCTGCATGGTCGTGGTCGACGAGGCCTACACGGATTACGTGGAGGAGCCCGAGTTCCCGGATGCGACCCGCTGGCTGGCGGACCTTCCCAACCTGATCGTCACCCGTACCTTTGCCAAGGTGCATGGGCTGGCCGCGCTGCGCGTGGGCTACGGCCTGAGCGATCCCAGGGTTGCGGATCTGTTGAACCGGGTGCGCCAACCCTTCAACGTCAACAGCCTGGCCCAGGCGGCGGCCCTGGCCGCCCTGGACGACGTCGAGCACGTGGCGGCCTCGGTGGCGCTCAACCGTGCCGGCATGGCCCAGCTGCGCGCCGGCTGCGAGCGCCTCGGCCTGGGCTACATCCCCTCGGTGGGCAATTTTCTGACCATCGACCTTGGGCGGCCCGCGGCCCCGGTCTACGACGCCCTGCTGCGCGAGGGGTGCATCACCCGCCCCGTCGCCAACTACGGGTTGCCAAACCACCTGCGGGTAAGCATCGGGCTGGAGGCGGAGAATCAGCGCTTCCTGGCCTCCCTGGAGCGGGTGCTGGCAGCATGCTGATCCAGCGCCTCGCCGTCATCGGGGTCGGGCTCATCGGCGGGTCCCTGGCCCGTGCCCTACGTGCGGCGGGCATGGTCAGGGAGGTCGTCGGTTGCGGGCGCTCCGCTGCCAACCTGCAGCGCGCCCAGGCGCTGGGCGTGGTGGATCGCTGGAGCCAGGACCCCGCGGAGGCGGTCACCGGGGCGGACCTGGTCTTCGTCGCCGTGCCCCTGGGGACCATGGGCCAGGTCTTCACCGCCATCCGCGACGCCCTGGCCCCAAGTGCCGTGCTGACCGATGGCGGGAGCGTCAAGGGGAGCGTGGTTGCGGATGCGCGGGCGGCCTTCGGCCGGCTCCCGCCTGGGCTGGTCCCCGGCCACCCCATCGCCGGTACCGAGCGCAGCGGGGTGGAGGCCTCCTTCGCCGAGCTCTATCGGGGCCGGCGGGTCATCCTGACGCCTCTGGCGGAGACCGATCCCGCGGCCGTGGAGCAGGTCTGCGCGATGTGGCGCGCCTGCGGGGCCGAGGTCACCCTCATGGACGTTGCCCACCACGACGAGGTTCTCGCCGCCACCAGCCACCTCCCGCACATGCTTGCCTTCGGGCTGGTGGACGCGCTGGCGCGCATGCGCGAGAACGACGAGATCTTCCGCTATGCGGCGGGCGGTTTCCGCGATTTTACCCGCATCGCCTCCAGCGACCCGGTGATGTGGCGCGACATCTGCATCGCCAACCGCGAGCCCTTGGGCGCCGTGCTGGCGCGCTTCGGCGAGGAGATCAAGGACCTCGCCGAGGCCATCCGCCGTGGCGACTCAGCGTGCCTGCTGGAGATCTTCACCCGCGCCAAGGCGGCGCGGGACCGTTACGTGGACGGCCTGGTGCCGGGCCGGGAGGACATGCCCATCTGAGCCCGACGGTGCCAAGCGTGCGCTCGCCTACCGGACCGTATTGACGCCCTGGCCGAGCATCTCCGGGGTCACCAGGGTGACGCCGCCCGCGGTGATGTGGAAGCCCCGCGCCCGGTCGACCTCCGGGTCGATGCCGATGCTGGTCCCTTCGGCGATGTGACAGTGCCGGTCGATCACCGCCTTGTGGATGTGGCAGCGCCGGCCGATCTCGACGTCCGGCAGGATCACCGAGTCCTGGACCTTGGCGTAGGAGTTGACGCGCACATTGGAGAAGAGCAGGGAGTGGCGGACGACGGCCCCGGAGATGATGCAGCCGCCGGAGACCATGGAGTCGACGGCCATGCCGCGGCGGTCCTCGTCGTCGAAGACAAACTTGGCCGGCGGGAGCTGCTCCTGGTAGGTCCACATGGGCCAGGTCTTGTCGTAGAGGTCGAGCGGCGGGGTCACGCCGATCAGCTCCAGGTTCGCCTCCCAGAAGGCGTCCACGGTGCCCACGTCGCGCCAGTACGCTTGGGCGCCGCTGCGCACGTCGCGGAAGGGGTAGGCCAGGACCCGGTATTTGTCGATGATCGACGGGATGATGTCCTTACCGAAGTCGTGGCTGGAGGTGCGGGTGTCGGCGTCCTTGATGACCTGCTCCAGCAAAAAGTCCCGGTTGAAGACGTAGATGCCCATGGAGGCCAGGGCCAGGCCTTCGCGGCCGGGGATGGGCGTGGGGTTCTGGGGCTTCTCCTCGAAATGGCGCACCCGCCCCTCCGCGTCTACGGACATGATCCCAAACTCTCTGGCGCGCTTCAGTTCGACCTCGATGCAGCCCACCGTCATGTCGGCCCCGGTCTCGACGTGGCGCGCGACCATGGTCCCGTAGTCCATCTTGTAGATGTGATCGCCCGCGAGGATCAGGATGTACTCCGGGTTGTGGTTGCGAATGATGTCGAGGTTCTGGAAGACCGCATCCGCGGTGCCCGAGTACCAGGCGGATTCGATGATCCGCTGTTGGGCTGGCCACAGCTCGACGAACTCCCCGAACTCGCCGCGCAGGAAGCCCCAACCCTTCTGGATGTGTAGGATCAGGGAGTGCGCCTTGTACTGGGTCAGGACCGCGATACGGCGGATGCCCGAGTTGATGCAGTTGGAGAGGGGGAAGTCCACGATCCGGAACTTGCCGCCAAACGGCACGGCCGGCTTCGATCGCCAGTTCGTCAAGTGCATGAGGCGAGACCCGCGCCCACCGGCGAGGATGAGCGCGAGGGTGTTGCGGGTGATGCGGCTGACAAACCTCGGGTGGTAGCTGGACATGACGCGGTCCTCCTGCTTTCTGGCCCCTGGACCCGGGCTGGACCGGCCTGGTATGGACCGGAAGGCGCGGCCCCTGAGGCGCCTCTGGCGAGCGGCTATGGTACCATTTCGCCCATTCGCGACGCCTGGATTCGTCCGACGGGGACGCGGCTCAGGACCCCGGTGCCGGTGACGAGACCTTCGAGCCGGGGTCAGCGGTGTCCTGTCCATGGACCCGGCGTCCTGCCGCTTCGCCGTCACCAGGAACCAGGCGCCCATGTCGACCCCTCCCGTCCCCACCCCGCCCGCCGCGAGCCCGTTTCCGGAGCCCATCCAAGCGCTGATCGAGGCCCGGCTCCACGACCCCTTTGCGCTGCTTGGCCGCCACGTGCAGGGGGCGGGCATCGTGGTGCGCGCCTATCTGCCTCAGGCGGAGCGGGTACGCGTCGCCGATGGCCCGGTGCTCACCCGGGTCGAGGGCACGGATCTGTTCGTCTGGGAGGGGCCGGCGGATCAGGTCCCGGCGCGGTACCGCCTGGACTGGGTGGACCGCCGGGGTGCGGCCCACTGCGACTACGACCCCTACTGCTTCCCGCCCCAGCTTCCGGATTTTGACCTCCACCTGTTTGGCGAGGGCCGGCATTGGCACGCCTACCGCTTCATGGGCGCCCATGTGCGCAGCGTGGAGGGGGTCAGGGGGGTGCAGTTCGCCGTCTGGGCACCGAACGCGACCCGGGTCAGCGTCGTCGGGGATTTCAACGCCTGGGATGGACGGGCCCATCCGATGCGCGTCCGCGGTGGGTCCGGCGTCTGGGAGCTGTTCCTCCCGGGGGTGGCTGTCGGTGCCTTCTACAAGTACGAGCTGCGTGACCGGAATGGGAACGTCCAGGTCAAGATCGATCCCTACGCCAACGCCTTTCAGCTCCGGCCCGAGACGGCCGGCCTGATCTGCGACCCAGCCCCGTACCCCTGGGGCGACGAGTCCTGGATGACGGCGCGCGGACAGGCCGACTGGCGGTACCGACCCATGTCGATCTACGAGCTGCACCTGGGCTCCTGGCAGCGCGACGCCGATGGCGGCTTCCTAAACTACCGGGAGCTGGCCGAGCGCCTGGCCCGCTATGTCCGCGAGGCCGGCTTCACCCACGTGGAGCTGCTCCCCGTCACCGAGCACCCGCTGGATGCCTCCTGGGGTTATCAGACGACCGGCTACTTTGCCCCGACCAGTCGCTTCGGCACCCCGGAGGACTTCCGGTTCTTCGTCGATCACCTGCACCAGAACGGCATCGGCGTCCTGCTCGACTGGGTTCCAGCGCACTTCCCGCGCGACGCTTGGGCGCTCGCCCGCTACGACGGCACGGCCCTCTACGAGCATGCAGACCCGCGCCAGGGGGAGCACCGGGACTGGGGCACCTTGATCTTCAACTACGGGCGCAACGAGGTGAAGAACTTCCTCCTCTCCAGCGCCCTCTACTGGCTCAACGAGTTCCACCTCGACGGCCTGCGCGTCGACGCGGTGGCCTCCATGCTCTACCTGGACTACTCCCGTCAGCACGGGGAGTGGATCCCCAACAAGTACGGCGGCAATGAGAATCTGGACGCGGTGGACTTTCTCCGCCAGCTCAACGTCGTCGCCCACGAGCAGCACCCCGGTGCCCTGATGATCGCCGAGGAGTCGACCTCCTGGCCCGCGGTTTCGCGCCCGACCTACCTCGGGGGCCTCGGCTTCAGCATGAAGTGGAACATGGGCTGGATGCACGACACCCTGGCCTACATGGCGAAGGACCCCATCTATCGCCACTACCACCACGACATGCTCACCTTCGGGCTGCTCTATGCCTTCACGGAGAACTTCGTCCTGCCCTTCTCCCACGACGAGGTGGTACACGGCAAGCGCTCCATGCTGGACAAGATGCCCGGGGACGCGTGGCAGAAGTTTGCCAGCCTGCGCCTGCTTTACACGCTGATGTTCAGCTATCCGGGCAAGAAGCTCCTGTTCATGGGGTGCGAGTTCGGTCAAGGCCGGGAATGGACCCAGGATGCCGCCCTGGACTGGGACCTCCTGGAGCGCCCGCAGCACCAAGGGCTGCTCAGGCTGGTCTCCGACCTCAACCGCCTGTACGGCGACGAGCCCGCCCTGCACGAGGTCGACTTCGAGGGGGCCGGCTTCGAGTGGATCGACTGCCACGACAGCTCCCAGTCCGTCCTGAGCTACCTGCGCAAGGATCGGACCGGCTCCGAGATCGCCGTGGCGGTGTTCAACTTCACCCCAGTGCCCCGCACCAACTACCGCATCGGCGTGCCCTTTGACGGGTTCTACCGTGAGGCGATCAACTCCGATGCCCAGGTCTATGGCGGCAGCAATGTGGGCAACCAGGGGGGGGTGCGGGCGGAGGCGGTGACCTGGATGGGCCGACCCTACTCGATCCCCATCCACCTGCCCCCGCTCGGCGCCCTGCTGCTGGTGTACGAGCCGCCGGCGACGGACGCGGCGCCTGAGCCCGACGAGCTGGGCGCGCTGGACGAGACGCTGGACGCCGACGCGGATTGACCGGTCCCCCGTCGCGGCCAGTGCTCGCCGTTAGGGCTCGCGGGCCGCGCCTGAGGCCCCAGCCCGGTGCCGCGCAGTCAGGCGCAGGTAGTGCTGGGCGGAGTACTCCAGGTACTCCAGCTCCTGGTCGGTGAGGGGGCGGGCCCGGCGCGCCGGGGCACCCACCCAAAGGTAGCCCCCGTCCAGGACCCGTCCAGGCAGCACCAGGGCCCCGGCGCCGAGCATGGTGTGCGGCTCCAGCACGGCACCGTCGAGGACCTTGGCGCCGATGCCGATCAGGCACAGCTCGCCGATGGTGCAGCCGTGCAGGACCGCCTGATGGCCCACCGTGACGCGCGCGCCGATGCTGAGGCCCGCGCCCCCCGGGTGGAAGCGGCTGTCGTGGGAGACGTGCAGGACGCAGGCGTCCTGGATATTCGTCTCGGCGCCGATCTCGATCGAATGGACATCGCCGCGCAGGACACAATAGGGCCAGACCGAGACCCGCGGGCCCAGGGTCACGTCACCGATGATCAGGGCGGTCTCGTCGATCCAGGCGTCGGGGGCGATGTGTGGGGTCTTGTTTTCGAAGGGGCGTATCGGCGTCATGGGCTTGCCTGTTGAGCTGTCCGGGCGCAGGCGCCATGTTACCAACAATCCGGCGGGACACGGCCGTGGCTCGCCCTTGAACCGACACGAGCCGCCATGAACCCACGCCAGATTGCCGCCCGCAGCATCCTCATCCTCCTCGCCTGTGGCGCCGCCGCGTCCCGGGCGGCCGAGCGGGATCGTTTCATCGGCGAGCCCGTGGACATCAACCGCAACGTCAAGGAGGCGGAGTCCTGGAAGGAAGAGGCCAACATCAGCCTGCCGCCCTGGCCGCAGGACGCCAACCTGGTGGAGTTCCGTGCCAGCGACCCGGCCGCCTCGCTGCGTTACTACATCGACACCAAAAGCCTGTCGGTGGACGCCCAGCAGATCGTTCGCTACACGGTGGTCGTCGAAGGCAAGTCGGGCGCGCGCAACGTCGCCTACGAGGGCATCCGCTGCACCCCGAAGGGTGCGTACCGCCTGTACGCCTACGGGATGTCGGGCAAGTTCCAGCCTGTCCCCGAGACGTCCTGGCAACAGGTCACCGACACGGCGGTCCCCGCCTATGCCCGGGACCTGCAGCGGTTCTATCTGTGTGTCCCCCTCAAGTTCGAGCCCCGGCCGCTGAAGGAGATGCCACGCATCCTGAGCGGACGCGGCAACGCCCGCGACCAAAGCGGCTTCCTGACCGACTGAAGGTCTCTGAAGCCCTATCGCTGTCCCCGCCGTACCTGGAGTGACCCATGCACAATCCGCTTGTGGACATGACCGGCCTTCCGCCCTTCTCGCGCATTCGCCCGGAGCACGTCGAGCCCGCCCTGGATGCGACGCTGGCCGCTTGCCGGGCCAGTATCGCGGCCCTTACGACGGGCGATGCCCTGCCCACCTGGGAGGGTTTTGTCGAGCCCCTGGAGGAGGTCGACGACCGCCTGAGCCGCATGTGGTCTCCCGTTGGGCACCTCAACGGGGTCATGAACAGCGATGCCCTGCGTGCGGCCTACAACGCCTGCCTGCCCAAGCTCAGCGCCTATGCGACCGAGGTGGGGCAGAACGCGGACCTGTTCCGTGGCTACCAGGCCGTCGCGGCCCAGGAGCACCTGGGCCGGGCGGAGCGCAAGCTGCTCGCCAACGCCCTGCGCGACTTCCACCTCTCGGGTGTGGACCTGCCACCGGACAAGCAGGCCCGCTACAAGGCCATCAGCCAGGAGTTGTCCGCCCTGACCAGCAAGTACGCCGAGAATGTCCTGGACGCGACCAATGCCTGGAGCAAGCGCATCGACGACGCCGCCGCGCTGGCGGGCCTGCCTGAGACGGCCCTGGCCTTGGCGCGCCAGAACGCCGAGCAGCGGGGCGAGCCTGGGTGGCTGCTGACCCTGGACTTTCCCTCCTACCAGCCGGTCATGACCTATGCCGACGACCGGGCCCTGCGCCGCGAGGTCTACGAGGCCTACGGCACCCGCGCCTCGGACCAGGGCCCCCATGCCGGGCGCTGGGACAACACCCAAGTCATGGAGCGCATCCTGGCCCTGCGCCACGAGCTCGCGGGGCTGCTGGGCTTTGCCAATTACGCCGAGCGCTCGCTCGCAACCAAGATGGCCAAGGACCCGGCCGAGGTCCTGGCCTTCCTCGAGGATCTGGCACGGCGCTCCGTGGAGCGGGCCCGCGCCGAGCTTGCGGAGGTGGCGGCGTTTGCCCAGGCGCAGCACGGTTTGGACAAGTTGGAGCCCTGGGACCTCGCCTATTACTCGGAGAAGCTGCGCCGCCAGCGCTTCCAGATCAGCCAGGAGGAGCTGCGGCCCTACTTCCCCATCGACCGGGTCCTGCCCGGCATGTTCGCCGTGGTCGAGCGGCTGTTCGGCCTTGCCATCAGCGAGGTCGCCGAGGTCGACACCTGGCACCCAGACGTGCGCTTCTTCGAGATCCGCGACGCCCAAGGCGCGCTCCGCGGCCAGTTCTATCTCGATCCCTTCGCCCGCCAGAACAAGCGCGGCGGGGCCTGGATGGATGTCTGCACCAATCGCCTGCACACCGTGCGCTGCGACCAGATCCCAGTGGCCTATCTCGTGTGCAACTTCAGCCCGCCGGTGGGGGACAGGCCCTCGCTCCTGACCCATGACGAGGTCCAGACCCTGTTCCACGAGTTCGGCCACGGCCTGCACCACATGCTGACCAAGGTGGACTATCCCGCGGTCGCGGGGATCAACGGTGTGCCCTGGGACGCCGTGGAGCTGCCCAGCCAGTTCATGGAGAACTGGTGTTGGGAGCGCGAGTCCCTGGACCTGATCTCCGGCCATGTGGACACCGGTGAGCCGATCCCGGACGACCTCTATGGGCGCATGCGGGCGGCCAAGAACTTCCAGTCCGCCATGCAGATGGTCCGCCAGCTGGAGCTCGCCCTGTTCGACTTCCGCATCCACCTGGAGTACGACCCGGCCCAGGGCGGGCGGATCTACGACATCCTCGATCAGGTCCGGGACCGGGTCGCGGTGATGAAGCCGCCTGCCTTCCACCGCTTCGCCCACGGCTTCTCCCACATCTTCTCCGGTGGCTACGCCGCGGGCTACTACAGCTACAAATGGGCGGAGGTCCTGTCGGCGGATGCCTTCTCGCTGTTCGAGGAGCGCGGCGTCTTCGACCAGGTCAGCGGTGCCGGATTCCGCGAGCACATCCTGGAGCAGGGCGGCTCGGCGGAGGCCATGGACCTCTATGTCGCCTTCCGCGGGCGTCCCCCCACCGTGGACGCCCTGCTGCGGCATTCCGGCATCGCGGCATGAGGCTATACTCCCGTCGTCCGATGTGGTGCTGAGCTTGGCGAGGATGGCCAGTCAGCGTTTTCCTGAGCGAGCAACCTTTATGGGCGAGGCGAAGCCAATCCCGCACCGCTGGACCCGGCTGGAGTACGAGCGCCTGGCCGAGACCGGCGTCTTCGATCCGGCGCAGCGCATCGAGCTGATCGACGGGGAAGTCTTCGATATGCCGCCGCAGAGCACTCGGCACTCTACGGCGATACGCCTGGTGGATCAGGCCCTGCGCGGAGCCTTTGGGGCAGGGTTCGACGTGCGTAGCCAAGGGCCCCTGGCGATCGACGATGCCTGCGAGCCGGAGCCCGACCTCGCCGTGGTGTCTGGGTCCCCGCGGGACTACCGTCTGGCGCACCCGACAACCGCGGTCTTGGTCTGCGAGGTGTCCGACAGCAGTCTGGGCCTGGACCGGGTGCGTAAAAAGCGCGCCTATGCCCGCAACGGCATCGGGGAGTACTGGATCCTCGATCTGAACGCGGCTGCCCTAGAGGTCTACCGCAGGCCCCAGGGTGACGACTACCTCAGCAAACAGGTGCTCTCTGGCCAGGACAGGATCGTGCCCCTCGCGGCACCCGCTGGGTCCGTGCTGGTTTCGGACCTGCTCCCCTGACCCTCAGCCGGCTCGGCCGTGGTGCGACCCGAGCCCTGAGTCCGCCGGTCCGCCCAACGGCATCGTCGGCACACATCCCTCAGGAGTGCACATGAAATACCGCGACCTGCGGGACTTCCTCGCGCAGCTTGAGGCGCGGGGTGAGCTCAAGCGCATCGGCATCGAGGTGGACCCTGACCTGGAGGTCACCGAGATCTGCGACCGGACCCTGCGTGCCGGTGGGCCGGCGCTGCTGTTCGAGCGGCCCAAGGGGTCGAAGATCCCGCTGCTCGGCAACCTCTTTGGAACGCCCAAGCGCGTGGCCCTGGGCATGGGCGAGGAGTCGGTGGAGGCCCTGCGCGAGGTCGGACGGCTGCTCGCCTTCCTCAAGGAGCCGGACCCGCCCAAGGGGATGCGCGAGGCCTGGCAGGCCCTGCCTATCTTCAAGAAGGTGCTGGACATGGCCCCCAAGGTGCGGCGCGGGGCGCCCTGCCAGGAGGTCGTGCTCGACGGCAAGGATCTGGACCTGGGCCGCCTGCCCATCCAGCACTGCTGGCCAGGGGATGCCGGCCCGCTGATCACCTGGGGCCTGGTCATCACCCGCGGGCCGGACAAGCCGCGCCAGAATCTGGGCATCTACCGCATGCAGGTCCTGGGGCCCAACCGGGTCATCATGCGCTGGCTCGCCCACCGCGGCGGGGCCCTGGACTTCCGCGACTGGCAGCGGGTGCACCCCGGCGAGCCCTTTCCGGTGGCGGTCGCCCTGGGGGCGGACCCGGCCACCATCCTCGCCGCCGTCACCCCGGTCCCGGACAGCCTCTCCGAATACGCCTTCGCCGGTCTGCTGCGCGGCAGCCGCACCGAGGTCACCGCCTGTCTCGGCAACGACCTGCAGGTGCCGGCGAGCGCCGAGATCGTCCTGGAGGGCCACATCCACCCCGACGATACGGCCCCCGAGGGGCCCTTCGGCGATCACACCGGCTACTACAACGAGGTGGACCGCTTCCCAGTCTTCACCATCGAGCGCCTCACCCAGCGCCCCGACCCCATCTACCACAGCACCTACACCGGCCGGCCGCCGGACGAGCCGGCCATCCTCGGGGTGGCCTTGAACGAGGTCTTCGTCCCCATCCTGTGCAAGCAGTTTCCCGAGATCGTCGACTTCTACCTGCCGCCGGAGGGCTGCTCCTACCGGCTCGCCGTGGTGAGCATGCGCAAGCAGTACCCCGGCCACGCCAAGCGGGTGATGCTCGGGGTCTGGTCCTTCCTGCGGCAGTTCATGTACACCAAGTTCGTCATCGTGGTGGACGAGGACGTCAATGCCCGCGACTGGAAGGACGTGATCTGGGCCATGACCACCCGCATGGACCCGGCGCGCGACACGGTGCTGATCGAGAACACCCCGATCGATTACCTGGACTTTGCCTCGCCGGTGTCTGGGCTGGGCTCGAAGATCGGCTTCGACGCCACCAACAAGTGGCCTGGCGAGACCCAGCGGGAGTGGGGCCGGCCCATCCAGATGGATGCCGCCGTCAAGCGGCGGGTGGACGCGCTTTGGGAGCGGCTTGCGATTCTCCCTGAGGGGAAGGCACCGCCGTAGCCGGTCGAACCGGGTTTGCTGCGGGGTACAGGGTCGCCTCAGGTCCCGGCCACACCCAGCCGTGGGACCGTTGGCGTCAAGTCCCAGTCGCGGCCGGGCTGCGGGTGCGCAGCGGCTCGGGCGCGCCGTCGGGCTCGTCGTGTTTGTAGTCGTACCTCATCCAGAGGAAGTAGATGACGGGGACTGCGAGCCGCGAGATCAGCAGCGATGCGACCTCCCCGGCCATCAGCGAGATGGCGAGTCCCTGGAAGATGGGGTCGAACAGGATCACGCTCCCGCCCACCACCACGGCCATGGCCGTCAGCATCATGGGGCGAAACCGGATGGCACCGGCATCGACCACGGCCTCCGCGAGCGGCATCCCCTGCTTGACCCGCAGCTTGATGAAATCGACCAGGATGATCGAGTTCCGCACCACGATCCCGGCGCCGGCCATGAAGCCGATCATGGACGTGGCGGTGAAGAAGGCCCCCAGCGCCCAATGCGCCGGCAGGATGCCGATCAGCGAGAAGGGGATGGCGGCCATGATGATGATCGGTGCCCGGAACGAGCGGAACCAACCGACCACCAGGGTGTAGATCAGCACCAGCACCACCGCGAAGGCGGCCCCGAGGTCGCGGAAGACCTCGTAGGTGATGTGCCACTCGCCGTCCCATTTCATGCTCGGGGTCTGGGTCGAGAAGGGCTGGCGGATGTTCCAGATCTCGAGCGGCCGGTCCCGCCCCTGTGGGATGTACTCGGCGATCTTCTTGTTGAGCTGCAGCAGGGCATAGACCGGGCTCTCCTCAGCGCCGGCCACGTCGCCTGTCACGTAGACCACGGGCAGCAGGTTCTTGCGGTAGATGCTCTTTTCGCCCAGGTCGCGGACCACGCGGGTCACCTCGCCGAGGGGCACGCAAGTCGGTTGCGACTCGTGCACGATGCGGGTCAGCTCGCCGATGGTCATGCAGGTGACGTCCGCGCACAGCGGGATCGGCTGCATCCCGGATGGGTTGGCGCGCTGGCTGAGGGACAGGCGCACTCGGATGGGCACGTCCTCGCGTTCCTCCTGGTCGTGCAGCAGCCCCGCCTCCTCCCCGGCCTGGGCGATGCGCACCACCTGGGCCACCTGGTCCGCGCTGATGCGGTGCAGGGCGGCCTTCTCCTCGTCGAAGCGCAGGGTCAGCTCCGGCTGGTCCGCCTCCACGTAGGAATCGACATCCACCACGCCCGGGGTCTGCTCGAAGAGCTCCTGGATCTTGCGGGCGATCTCGATCTGCTCCGTATAGTCCGGCCCGTAGATCTCGGCGACGATGGTCTGCAGCACGGGCGGACCTGGCGGCACCTCAGCGACCTTCACCCGCGCGCCCAGGCGGGCCGCGAGCGGCGCGATCTTGGTGCGGATGCGCTTGGCGATGTCATGGCTCTGCTGGTCGCGCTCGTCCCTGGTGACGAAGTTGACCTGGATGTCGGCCACGTTCGGACCCTGGCGCAGAAAATAGTGCCGCACCAGGCCGTTGAAGTTGTACGGCGCAGCGGTGCCTGCGTAGATCTGATAATTCAGGACCTCGGGTTCGGAGCGCAGCGCCGCGGCGATGTCCTGCGCTGCGCGCAGGGTCCGCTCCAGCGTGGTCCCCTCGTCCATGTCCACGATGATCTGCAGCTCGCTCTTGTTGTCGTAGGGGAGCATCTTGACCTTGACCGCCCCGGCGGCGACGAGACCGCAGGCCGCCAGCAGCAGTAGGGTGATGCCGGCCAGGAACCCCATGCCGAGGATGGGGCGGCGGATCATGGGTCCCATCACCCGGCGGTAGGCACGGGTGGACCAAGCCTCGCGCTCGGTCGCCGTTTCGCCGTGCCGCGCGTGCCAGCGCAGCGCCCGATAGGCCGCCCAAGGGGTCACGACGAAGGCCACCGCCATGGAGAAGAGCATGGCGGCGGTGGCGCCGATCGGGATGGGGCGCATGTAGGGGCCCATCAGGCCTTGCACGAAGGCCATGGGCAGCACCGCCGCGATCACCGTCAGGGTGGCCAGGATCAGGGGGCTGCGCACCTCGTTGACCGCCTCGACGGTGACCTCCTTGAGGGGCCTGCCGCGATTGCCCGGCAGCCGGAAGTGGCGCACCACGTTCTCGACGTCCACGATGGGGTCATCCACCAGGATGCCGATGGAGAAGATCAGGGCGAACAGGGTGACCCGGTTGAGGGTGAACCCGAGCAGGTAGAAGGTCGCCAGGGTCAGGGCCAGCGTCACAGGGATGGCAATGGCCACGACGAGCGACTCCCGCCAGCCGAGCACCAGGGCCACCAGGAGGCTCACCCCGACCGCCGCCAGCCCCATGTGGAACAGCAGCTCGTTGGACTTGTCCGTCGCCGTGCGTCCATAGTCGCGGGTGACCGTGACGTCCACACCGGCCGGGATCTCATGGCCGCGCATGAGGTCGAGCTTGCGCATCACCTCGGCCACCACCCGCACGGCATTGGTGCCCTTGCGCTTGGCCACGGCCAGGGTGATGGCCGGCTCCTCAGGCACCTGGCCAGCGGAGGCGTCGGTCACCTGGGACCCGCGGCCGAACAGCACATAGTTCCGCGGCTCCTCGGGCCCGTCGATGATGTCCGCCACGTCCCGCAGGTACACGAGCTGGCTCTCGTGTACGCCGACCACGACGGCGCCGACCTCGGCAGCATCGCGCAGAAAACCGCCGGTCTTGACCAAGGTCTCCGCGTCGCCGAGCGGCACGCTGCCCGTGCGGATCTCCTGGTTGGCCGCGCGCAGGGTCCGCAGCACCTGGGCCGCGTCGATCTGGTAGGCGGTCAGGCGCGCCGCATCCAGCTCGACCCGCACCTCGCGCCGGCGCCCGCCAATGAGGGTCGTCTCCGAGACGTCCGGGACCTGCTTCACCACGTCGTCCACGGCCGTGGCGATACGCCGCAGCCGGTCGAAGTCGAGACCGGCCCCGTGCAGGGTCATGGCGAGGACCGGAACGTCGTCGATGCGCCTGGGCTTGAGCAGCGGCGGGGTAGCCCCTGCCGGGATTAGGTCGAGGTTCGCGTAGAGCTTTTGGTAAAGCTGCACGATCGCCGTCTCCTCGTCGAAGCCGACGAGGAAGCGCACGACGGTGAGCGATTGCCCCGGGCTCGATGTCGAGTAGACGTACTCGACGCCGGGGATCTCCCAGGCCAGCTTCTCCAGCGGCCGGGTGACGCGCTGCTCCACCTCCTTGGCGGTCGAGCCCGGCATCTGCACGAAGACGTCGATCACCGGCACGACGATCTGCGGCTCCTCCTCCCGGGGCAGCAGGAGGACGGCCAACGCCCCGAGCAGTATGGCGCCCCCCGCGAGCAGCGGCGTCAGGGGGGAATCAACGAAGAAATACAGGATCTTCGAAATGATTCCGAAGCGCCGCACACGGTAACCACGTTTGGACGTCATCGTGGCTCACCCCAGGAGCTGGCTTGCGCGCAGTCCGGGCCCGCTGCACTGTGGGCCCGTGTCCGATCAGAACATCATGGAACGCTAATGCAAGGATAGACGACGCGAGCGGTCACCGCTGGGTTCCTGTGGGACGGGAGACCAGCCGGGTCGCGGCGCGGCGCTGCACTCAGGAAGGCGGTCGTGGCCGGGGCATGTCGGCCGTTTGGGCAGTTCAGCCCCGCGACGGCACGACGGCGTCCTCGGCCAGGCACGCCTGACGGCAACGATTGCATCCGCCTGGGCCTCGGCTAGACTGCCGTTGTCGCTGCCGGCCCAATGTTCGACGTTCTGCCATGGTTCAGACCGCACGCCGTCGCCCGCCCCTCGACGTGGACGCCTACCTGCAAGCCGAGCTGACCAGCGAGGTACGCCACGAATACATCGCCGGCCAGGTCTACGCCATGACCGGCGCGTCCATCGCGCACAATCTGATTGCCGGTAACCTCTTTGCCGCCCTGCACGGGCACCTGCGCGGCGATCCCTGCCGGGTCTTCAGGTCGGACCTCAAGCTGGGGAGGAATGGGGTCAGTGCTTGTCTTTGTACTGCTCCAAAAGCTTCGCAGCTTTGTCGGGTATCCCGCCTTTCTCCACCTCCGCTTGAATCCGCGAAATCCTTGATGCGGAGACGCCCACAAGGCGCGCTACGTCCGCGAGCGGCAGGTTGCAGGCCCGGCGCAGCAGAAAGACGGCCGTCTTGAAGGCAGTCTGATGAGACCGATCCAGCACCGCCCCCTGCGCGATTTCGAACGCGCGCGCCACGGCGGAAACCACGTCCTCGGCCAGGGGACGCTCGGGGTGAGTCTGCATCTTGGGCACCGCCTCAAGGTTTTGCTGCGCGACCAGCCCGGACATACGCTGCCTGAACGCCTTCCCACCGAGCCAAATCTGCCCGCGCAACGCTTCCCAGGGCGACGCCGCAGCCGTCCCCTCGGCTACGAATCGCCGATATGCCGCCTGGCCGGCGTCGCGGTCCACCGCGAAGTTGTCCAGAACCCAATCCACCCGCAGCCAACTCGGCACAGGGGAGACGCCCGCCGTTGCGCCGTAACTACTCCACGGCCAATCCTCCACCGTTTCGACCAGGCCGGCGCGGACCGGATTCAGGACAACATAGCGACACAGCTCAAGCAGGTGGCTCTGCTTTTCCACAATGATGGCCTTGTAACGGCCCTGCAGCACATGACCGGTGCGCCCATGTCGGCGGTTGTAGGACTGCGTATAGACTTGGTTCAGGCGACGCATCCCGGCGATCAGGTTGGGTTCCGGTGTCTCGAAAAGCAGGTGATAGTGGTTGTCCATCAGACACCACGCATAGCAAAGCCACTGCTGCTGGGCGATTTCCTCGGCAAAGATATGGATAAACCGCCGCCGATCCCGGTCGTCCGCGTAGATCGCCTCACGCGCGTTGCCGCGTGCGGTGACGTGATAGACAGCGCCGGAAAATTCGAGTCGCAGAGGGCGGGCCATGGGGCGACGATAGCCGTGTGAGGAGGGGAAGGTCAAGCACTGACCCCATCTCCCGCGACATGGCTTTACATATTGGTTGACCAGACTAAGCGCGGGTCCCGGGGAAGGCGGAAGTACGCCATGAATCCAATCAACATGCTCCAAGCCAAAACAAGTCTTTCCCGCCTGGTGGAGGCGATTGAGCAGCGTTAGCTCAGGGTCAGTGCTTGTCTTTACCCCGATCGAACCGCTACGCAGCGTTCTCGGGTATCCCCCTTTCTCCGCCTCCGTTTGCATCGGCGACATCCTTGACGCGGAGACGCCCGCAAGGCGCATCACGACCGCGAGCGGCAGGTTGCAGGTCCGGCGCAGCAGGTGGACGGTTGTCTTGTCCTGTAAAGTAAAGCACTGACCCCGTTCCTCTCCTATGTCGGCCCCTGCGGGTCGGTCGACACCAGCTCGGCACCGGCGAGCTTTGCGAGCCGCTTATCGAAGGTGTGCAGGGGGAGGTCTCGGGAGCGGCAGCCGGCGAGAACCACGCAGTCGGAGTAGTCGGCGTTGCAGGATCGAAAGAGCGCCAGCGCGCGTTGGCACCGGTCCGCGTCTTCGAGCACGAATGCCTGATTGACCTCGATGTGCTCCAGCATCTGAACGACGGACTCCTTGGGCAGCCCGTAGCCGCTCTCCAGTACCCAGACCGTCTCCACCTGGACTACCGTCGGTACGAACACCTGCTTGGCCTCACCTGCCAACCGACGGGCCGCCTGGACTTGGGCGGGCTCGCCCGGATCGTCCGCCAGGATGCGGACCAGCACATTGGTGTCGACCGCGATCACGCCCCCGCCCGCCCCAGGATGACCTGCTCCATGTCCTCGACGCTGAGTGAGGTCGCGGGCTTGCAGATGCCGAAGGCGGCCTCGATGCGGCTCTCCCGGCGCACCAAACGGACCTCGCTTCCCTCAACGATGAAGGCGACAGGGTCCCCCGGGTGCAGGCCGAGGCGCTTGCGTACGTCGGCTGGAATGGTGACTTGGCCTTTGCTGGTCAGAGTGGAGGTGTGCACGGCACGTTCTCAGTGAGGTATTACATGGCGAACAGTGTAATACCTTCACGGAATTGCCGACACCAGTGGCTCAAGCGACACCTGCTCATGCCAGGGCGCTTGATCCGGCGACACGCACCGAAGGTGCAAGGTGAACCGCTGACCCCGGAATGCTGCGCAGGGCCTACATCGCAATAAAGCAGGCTTATGGGCATTGCAAGACCCTGGCAGCACTCACAGGCGTCCCACCTTTCTCCGTCTGCGCGTAAATCCGCAAAATCATGGCCGCCGAGACGTCCGCGAGCGGAAGGTTGCAGCCCCGGCACTGCAAATGGGCATCCACTTTGAAGTATAAGATCAAGCACTGACCCTATGTTTGCTTGTTTACACCGCTCGAACCGCTTCGCGCCGTTCTCGGGTATCCCGCCTTTCTGTGGACGGTTGTCTTGTCCTGTAAAGTAAAGCACTGACCCCGTTCCTCTCATTCGTAGTGCGACCACATTCGGAGCACCTTGACGACCCGCTCCGCTGGCAGGACCTGGTACACGAGCCGGTGCTGGATGTTGATCCGCCGCAAGTACGCGCCGCTCAAGTCACCGACGAGCTTCTCGAACGGGGGCGGCGTCTGGAAGGGATCCTGGGCCAGAATGCCGAGGAGCGCTTGGGCCTTTTCGCTCAGCCCAACGGCGGATAGTTTTTTGGCGTCATTCTGGGCGACTCTGGTGTAGACCAGACGCCAGGTCACCATTGGATCTCATCCGCCAGCCCCTCGACCGGCGTCGCCATGCCATCCATGATCGACTCCCTCATCCCAGGAATGGAGACGAGATAAAGCGTCTCCTGAACAGCCCGCCAATCCGCCTCTGCGACGAGGACAGCGCTGCCGCGTTTTCCAGTAATCTCGACCGGCTCGTGGGACTGTTGGACCTCGTCAACAAGCGCGTACAGCCGCTTGCGCGCTTCGGTGGCAGTGATGCTGGTCATGACGAGTCTCCGGAAAAACGTGCGCGTTAGCGTACGCCAGGTTGCGCAGTCCGGTCAACGGGTTCTGGTCAGGAGACACGGCCATGATGCAGTATAAGATCAAGCACTGACCCCATGCCTGCGCTGACCCCATGCCTGCGAGCTGGATATCGCCGACACTTGTGCATACACTTGCGTCCATGGTACCCGACGATCTCCATTTCCGGTGGGACGAGCGCAAACGGCAGCTCAACCGCCAGACACACGGGATCGACTTTGCCGATGCCGTCGAGGTCTTCTATGACGATCTGGTTTGTACCATGGAAGATCCGGATCACCATGAGGAACAGCGGCTCGTCCTGATCGGAGAGGACGCCTTTCGTCGTCTCTGGGTGGTTGTCAACGCCCAGCCGGACGAGCGGACCATCCGGATCATTTCGGCGCGACCGGCCACGTCCGCCGAGCGCCGACACTACGAACAACGGTGAGCCACATGCGCGACAAATACGATTTCTCTGGGAGTCGGCGAGGGCCGATCATTAGGAGCAGCAAGGAGCGGATCACGATCCGGCTTGATCCGGCGGTGATCCAGTGGTTCCGCGAGCAGGTGAGCGACGGCGGCAACTACCAGACGCTGATCAACAATGCCCTGCTGGAGCACATCCAGCGCCAAAGCGGCACCGATCTGGAAACGACCTTGCGGCGGGTCTTGCGCGAGGAGCTGCGGAAGGCGAGTTGAGCGAGGAGGTTGCGCCACAGAGCTTGGACCAAATCGACGACCCGAGCGGCCTGTTGGCCTCAGTGCCTACATCTCAGTAAAGCAGGCTTATGGACATTGCAAGACCCTGGCAGCACTCACGGGCGTCCCACCTTTCTCGGTCTGCGCTTAAATCCGCAAAATCCTGGCCACCGAGACGTCCGCGAGCGGAAGGTTGCAGCCCCGGCGCTGCAAATGGGCACCCGCCTTGAAGTATAAGATCAAGCACTGACCCCAGATGCTCATTGCTGCGCGCGTGGCGAGGCAGGCGACCGGCGCGTATCATGACGACGCATGCATTTTGATGCCAAACGCTGGAGTCGAACCGATGCCCTCCCTGCAGATTCGAGATCTACCGGATGACCTTTATCAGTCCCTCTCTTTTCGTGCCCGCCAGGAGCACCGCAGTCTAGCCCAGCAAGCCGTCGTGGAGTTGCGACGCATCCCGGCGCTGAGCGCTGCCGAACGCCGTAGGGCCGTGATCGCGAACATTCGCGCGACCTTGGGAAGACCGGACGTGCCGATGACGCCTTCTCCGGAAGAGCTCGTGCGCGAGGATCGGGAACGCTAGCCGGTGCGGCTGGTACTGGACGCCTCTGCGGCGGTGCGGCTGGTGATGCGCGCCGAGCGGGCGGAACAGCTCGCCGCCCCTATTGCGGTCGCGGCGGTGGTCACCGCGCCAAGCCTTTATGCAAGCGAAGTGGCCAACGCCTTGGGCAAGTACGTTCAGGCGGGAACTCTGGGAATCGAAGCAGCGCTCGATCGGTACGCAGAGGCCATCGGCCTGATCGACGATTTCGCACCCGACACGGACCTGACAACGGAGGCGCTCGCCGAAGCCGCGCGGTACCGCCACCCCGTCTACGATCTGCTCTATGCCATCCTCGCCAGGCGCACCGGTGGCGGCGTTCTGACGCTGGATCGGCGGCTCGCCACGCTCCTCGGCCAGATGGGCATTTCCAGCATTCAGGTTTAGCCCCGTCCCACTCCTGACCCGGCTCATCCTTCGGCGGAACGCGAAGTCCTGTTGTGTCGTAAACCTGGGGTCGGTGCGTGTTCTTACACCGCCCAGCCAGTTGCATGACCCGCGGGGGTAGCCCGCCCTTCTCCTCCGGCGCCTGGATCCGCGACATCCTTGACGCCAACACACCTGCCAGGCGTGACGATCGCGCCAACGGCAGCTGGGGAGCCCCACGCAGCGGATCGACGCCCCGCCGTACATGAAAGATCAAGCATCGACCCGCTTGCCCCTCGCGGCATTCACGCGCGTCCTATGTTGAAGTATAAGATCAAGCACTGACCCCACATGGCGTAAGATCAAGCACTGACCCCAGATGCTCAGGGGCACGACGTCACGGTGGTCTTCAGGATGCGCGGTCGGCCCGTGCTGTTGATGACGATTTGCCTGGCCTGGGTGCTTGCCACGTGACATAGCGTTAGGGTGCCTGCCTGAAAGGCCCCTGACACCAGCTCGGTTGCGCCGCTAGGCGAGTACGAGATGTAACTTGCTACGGGCGTGTTGCCCGTGAGTCGGAACTCTGGCGGCAAGGCGGCCTGGGTCTGGACCACGGCCTCGCCGCCGTCCAGCGCCGCGTTGTTGTTGGCGTCGTGGAACACCAGCCAGCCCTGATGCCACCCACCGCTCGCGGCGCACGCGGAGCCGTTGGCCGACGGGCAGATGGCCGCACGCGCGTTGCGCTTGATGGCCTCGCTGCGGGCGAGGTAGAGGTTGGACAGAAAGGTGTTCGCCAGCGTCGAGAGCTTGCTCGAAACGAACGCCGCCGACAGTGCGGGCGCGGCGAGGGCAACCAGTATAGCCAAGACGGCTAAGGTGGCCAGCAGCTCGGTCAGCGTAAAGCCCAGGGAAGTGACACGCCCACCGGGCGAAGCAATCCGGAGGCCGTAAATTGACTGAACCCGCTTGACTGATGCCATGCCAGCCCCCCTTCTGGCGACGGCCTTGAGATGGCTATCCGCTCTGGCCCTTTGAACCCGCCCGGCCCGATCTTCTGAAACCGAGCCCCGACAGCCGTCAGGAGCACGAGCCGCTTGGCGGCGTTGGCGTCTCGACGCGCGGCCGCCCAGAAGGCTCGATGGTAACCACTCGTTCCTGGCTACCGACGCTCGGCGTAGCACGGCAGACCTTAAAGGTCGCGGGCGTATTGGTCGCGCCAACGCCCGTGGGCTGAAAGTCGACGATGCCGGCGCTGCCGATGATCTTGAACCCCGTCGCCAATGCCTCCTGACGCTGAAAGACAGTACCGCCAGCCGTGACGATCCAACCCTGCGCCCAGTCGCCAGCGCCGCAACTCGTGCCGTCGCTCGACACACATAGCGTCACCACCGCATTGCGCTTGATGGCCTCGCTGCGGGCGAGATGGGCGCTGGCGACCAGGCTGTTTGCGTAAGAGCTGAGTCTACTTCCGAGGGTGACATTTTGGAACGAAGGTGCCGCGATGGTCAGTAGGATGACCAGCACGGCCAGTGTGACCATGAGCTCGACCAACGTGAACCCGATCTGACGGGCTCGACGGTGTGCCACAGACCCATTTGGTTGTACCGGTTCGCCACCAAAGCGCGCAGATCCGTTCGCGATCATCGAATCCTCGCCCAGGTGCGGGAAGCGGCTGCCTGCGTTGTCTGTGCCCGCTGCTCAGGCCCCATTTCCGCCATCAGGTTGGCGCCGCCACCGATTACGACTTGGCTCATGGACAGGCGGCCAACTTTTGGGCTTCGGTCAACTTGGCACGCACGCCCTGACGCACAACGACAGAAGCGCCGCTCATCGGATCGGTGACATTGGTGGCGATCTCCCATACCGTGCTGTAGGTGATCGGAGGACCTCCTGGCAACACCAAGGTGACACTGCTCCCCGACCCGGGCGTGCTCGTTCCGCTGGGCAATTCCGGGTCTGCACGGACGCACGTCGCGGATGCGACGGAGGCCTGGTAGTCCGTGACACCATCGTTATTTAGATCGATGGGAATGACTTGTGCCGCAGGCGGTACTTTGGTGCCTCCCACGAACAAATCGCCCACCACCTTCTCGATAGCCACATTGGCCGCGGCGACTGCCTCGTCACGGAACTGGACATTGGCGACCGCCTTGAGGTTGCTGGTGCTCAGCATGAAGGCACTTGTCACCATCAGCGTGATAACCACCAGCATGACGAGGCCGACAACGAGTGTCACGCCGCGCTGGATGCACCGTGATGCCTTCTGCTTCATGGGGTTTCTCTTCTGCCTGAGACATTGGTCAGGCGCACGCTGGTGGAAAAGACGTGCCGTTTGAAATGATCGCCGAAGGGCCCGACAACGGTGCTGCCTAGTGTGTATGTCTTGGTGTCCGTGTAGCCGGGGGTCGCCTCCTTTGAGCGGACGAGGAAATACAGCGCGACAGTTGTAACATTGCTCAACTGCGCCACACAGGACGTGGGATCGGTGGGCGGTGCCGTTTTGCTGCAAGCCGTGCAGTGCGTCGGATCTGTGCAGGTCGTACAGTCGGTACTGCCCGTGCAGGACATAAAGGCATCTGGAACCCCATCGCCTCGATTCCGTGCGATGTGATGGGTATTGGGATCCTGCCAGTTGACGACCGCCGTGTAATCGACCGCCTCGTTGGTTTCACTCCTATTGTCGATACCGAGCTCGACGTGAAAGCGCTCGATGCCCTCGATCAGGGCCTGGCCCGCCCCCTGTGCCAAGGCGCCATATGAGGAACGCATCAGCGTCGGAACGCCATCACCGGGGGTCACGGCGTAGTCACGGACGTAATAGATGTTGGATACGAATCGACGCTTCGCCGCAGGTGTGCTCGGGGTCGTCGGAGGGGTTGGCCTGGTGCTGAAGATGAAGTCGGTCGTAGCCAGGGCGTAGCCGTCGCCAAAGGTGTAGAGCGAGTTGTTCTTCGGTGGCAAGACCGGCCAGGACGACGACGTCGGCGTAGACCCGCAGGGCGACCGGCAGCTATCCGCGGCAAGGGTCGCGACCTGGGTGGACCCCACGTAGCTTCCGATCGCGCAGCACTCGGGGGCGCCCGGGCCCTTTATCACGCGAATGAGCTGATCCTTGTAAAAATCATTGGTCTTTGACGCACAAGGGGCAAGTGTAACCGTGGTCGCGGTCGCTGCCTGCGGCGGGGCCGGCTCACAAAATGGGGCCTGAAAGTACAGGTCTCCAGCCGTGTCGGCGTCACAGTTTGTGGCCCCGGCCACGCAGGTGTCGGCGTGGCGAACGATGAGCAGATCGGTGTTGGCTTGCCGATTCGCGGAGAAATCCGTAACGCAACCCGTACCCGATCCCCCCACGGGGGACGTGGCGCCGTAGACTTGGACCGGAATGCCGATCAGATTGTCTTTGTGTCTCCGTGTCCAGTTCACCGTGCTGCCCGTCATGTAGGCGAGGCAGGGATCCGGTAAATCGCGCGGTGTCCCCGGGACAAGCAGCAGGGTGGGAGAGGACACCGGGTCGCTGTCGGCGGGCGGCAACTCGGACATCAGATCGTCGAAAGCAGGTACGTAGCCGCCCCAGAACCCCGCGTGCACGATGTCGTTTTGCAGCACTTGAAGTGCGAAGCGACCGCCTTCGATCAGGCTGTTGGTCTTGGCCATCTCCGCGTTCGTGCGGCTGATGTTCAGGTATAACGTCAGCACGGCGGCCACGACCAAAAGGCCGAGGGCGATGGAGACCATCAGCTCCACGAGCGAAAAGCCGCGTGACGCCGACTTCGCCGAGCAGATGCCCCCGTCCCGCGACGTGCGCCTGGCGGCAGCCCCCCGGCAGGCGTTGTAAGCTCGCTCGACGCGCCGGCGGACAAACTGCGGCGAAGTCATTCGTGGGCGACGCCACCAGATGCCGTTCGACTGCGTGGACAGCATGGGATCACCGTTCAATGAACCAGTACACCCGAGCTTTCGGCTGGTTGATCGACGCGCTTGATGGTCCGCTGCCGCCAAGCTTCGCCTCCAGCGAGGACTCGGAGCTGCCGCCGATGATGAAGGCCACGGTCTGGCCGTTGTCCAGTGTCACCACGCCTGCGACCGGGGACGGCGGCAGGCCACCACCGGTGACCACATCGAACGGGGTCGATGTACCCGTCTTGCTGGCGGCAGCTAGATACCCGATGCTGTACACGCGTGTCGTTCCCAGGTCGGACTTACAGGTTGTGTCATCGAAAATCGGCGGGATATGGGTGCTGAAGGTCGTGGTGCCATACAGCGTGATCGCAGACGTGACAACCTGTTCGTGGTTGCTGAGCGGCAGCTTCCAGCCGAATGTGGAGACGTCGGCAACCGTCGTAGAGGAAGTAATGGTGGTCAGATCGCTCACCTGAGCGACGGTGGTACTCCAGCCCGTCGCGTCATCCTTCACCATGAAGAAGTAGTTTTGCACGTCATAGGCCGAGGTATAAGCGGGGAGCGGCTTTTCCCGATCACCGGACCCCACAAGCACGTAGAAAATGTCGTTGTCGAGAACCACGTCCGGGGCGAACATGAACTTTCGCGCCGCGGTGCCCGTGCCGCCAAGGGCGGCGATCTTAGCGATGGTCCAAGCGGACGGTGCCCCTTCGATCCTGATGCGATAGATGTTCCCGCCCAGATCCCCTGCATAGGCGCGGGTCGCCAAGCCATTGGCATCCGTGACCACCGTCACGTCGCCAACCACGCCCCGGTCGGTGTCAAGGGTCTTAAGCCAGGTCCCGTTCTCGGCATCGACCACGTAGATGTGGTTGCCCTTGTAACCGCTCGCTGAAGCGCAGGTGTTCGGGTCGGCATCCTCACAATTGTGATAGCCGCCGCCGAAGATCAGCAGGGGCTTAGAAACTCCCGAAGTATCTGTGTACCCCGAGGCTTTCAAGACCACTGGCGCGGCCCAAGTCTGACCAAGCCCGGTAAAGTTGGCGTCGCCGGACTTGATCCGCCACTGCAGCGAGGGACTGGTCGGCGCAGTGATATTGAAGTTAAACGCATAAAGACTCTCGCCACCTCTGCGCATACCCGCGTAGATCCAGGCCTGGGTCGCGGAATGCTTATAGGCGGACACGGGTCCGTCCACGCCATAGGGCTTTCCGGTGGGCTTCGGCGGATTGAACAGGATCGGATCGCTCTTGCGGATGTCGGCAATCTTGCCGTAGAACTCGGGTGCGACGAACGACCACAGCTCGCTGCCCGGTGAGGTGCTGACGATGTCCCGGCCGCCCTCGCGATTGCCATTGATGGCATGCAGTAGGCCATCGTTGCCACCGTAGAACACGGCGATCAAGGGCCTTTCCGATTCGACCGTCGAGGTGTTGCTGTCACCGCCGAAATTGACCGCGACCGGGCGGGAGTGCAGGACATCGCCGTGGACCGAAGGCCGCATGGCGGTCGCCAAGGCCGTACCGCCGAGCGTTTCGTCGCCATAGTTGTTGAGACCCCGTTCCCATTTGATCAGGTCCAGCCGGTCCGCATCCGACATTGCGGCATCACCCAAGGCGTCCTTGCTGATCACCGCCGTGCTGATCGTATCGTCGAAACTGGCCAAGGTGGAGCCGCAAGAGGCGTCGCACGTCTTGGCGTTGCGCGAGATCGACGGGGCCGTCTTGGACCCCCTCAGCGTGTATCCCTGGGCGCCCTTCTCCACGACGTTGCCGTCGGGGAAATTCGAGTCGGGATTCTGGTTGGTCATGCCGTCCGGCCAGACCATGCCGGCCCAGTAATTATCGGCGCTCGTGGGGGTCCAATGGCTGCGCGCGGCCTTGTCGATGAACCCGGTGTTCCCATCGATGGCGGTCTTACTGTCGGCATCCTGCAATTTAAGGTTGCCGTCTTGGGCGATGCCCATCGTGTATTGCTTCAGATTTCCCGGCCAACGCGCCTTGCCGTTCGGGCGAATCATGCCG
>Ga0272446_1000806_pt1 | contig 47812 bp, 36 predicted proteins | sample YNPCB0061_FD_194587 | JGI IMG/M metagenome (GOLD analysis project Ga0272446, IMG submission 194587) | Hot spring microbial mat communities from Yellowstone National Park, WY, United States - YNP-CB-006-1 | ecosystem: Environmental > Aquatic > Thermal springs > Hot (42-90C) > Sediment | place...
AAGGCGGCTACGCGGGACTTGGTCATGGAAATAGCCTGCGGACTAGCCAATCTTCGCCTCAGTTTTCCGTAATCAAATACTTATGATAGATAATGTCTAATGGCTTCCACAGGACCGTGTTCAATGTCTTCGATTTGCTCGGAGTATTGCTTGACAAGCGAGGCAATCGTGTGAATCGAAAGTGCCAACATTCCCGCAAACGGACCAATGCCCACCCACACCGAAAAAATAATCGCCCAAATGAGCGGCTCAATCGAACGAGCAAGGTTCGCCAAAAAGCGCAACAGTACGTACACGCTGAACAAGCCACGATGGTCGCGCACAATATTCCGCGCACAGAAAAAACTCAGCACAAACGACACAGGCAGCGCAAGCAGCGTTGCCATAAGCGCAAGGTAAATCGTCTCAATAGTGGCAAGCACCACGCTCCACGTGATGGAAAATTCTGGTGTAAACAGTGCTGAAAAAATTCGCCCTGCGCCTTGCAGTCCTTGTTCCGAGAAAAAATCCTTCAGCGAAATTTTTGTCATCAGCCAACCAGCAACGATGGTCAATACCGCGAGTATCCATGCGCTTTGCAGAGCCACAGCATTGCGCCACGAGGTCTCAGGTTCTTCATCCAGCAGGCCAAATATTTTCCTTCCCACCGAGCCGCCAAGTGCGTTCAACCCAAGCCCTAATGCCGCGCCCAGACCACCATAGAGCATCTGCAAGACCAATGAAGATTCGGGCGCAGGAGCCGAAGTAACCACGCCATGCCAAAACAAACGATGTGCCACAATTACTGCATACCAGCCCAACAGAAGGTCTGTGGCAAGAGCTTTGAGCAACGCTTGCTGACGCTTGCGGTGCTGTTGCTGGCGAAGATGCTGTTCGGTGTTCATAGAAACCAGAAAAGTTCTGTCAATAACGTTATTCTCGCACCATAAACGAAAAACGCCGTATCGTGCCGTTATACGCTACGCTCACTGCGTATAACCCACGAGGCAGATGATGCGTAGGAAATGGCAAATTTGTCAGACCCGCCGAAACTTCACGGGTTTCTTGCACAACGGGCTGTCCAAGCAGCGAATAGACCGTCATGGTCAGCGTTCCAGCAGTGGGTGTGAACATCATTAGCGTTGCTTCGCCTTGAGCAGCAGAACGCGAAATAAGCGATGGTCGCACACCTTCCACAATCCCGCTTTCGGAAAACGTGAACGGCAGGCGTTCTTGTTCCAAACCACAAGCAAACGTGGAAAGACTCGGCGTGAGCGCAAACGTTGGCGCGGCATTTGGCGCGGTGCTGCGTGGTGTATATGGGCTGCGCCGTGTGCTGCGTTCGTCTTGTGCGGTTACGTAGCAGCGAGCAACAGCCGTGGTGGAAGAGCCACGAAACAGGTCATTGGGAATATCGGCAACAAACAGCGCAGTTCCACTAATGGACTGCATCGGAAAGACACGAAACTCGGTGCTGCCCGCAAACTGCACGTGTAGCGTAAGTGTGAGTCTTTCCGAAGCCGAACGTGCAGCCGTCACCACACGCAGGGCGTTATACACTGGATACGCGGTGATGCTGGGCGAAAGAGCAATACCATGGCGCAGCATAGCAGCCAACGCATTTGCTGTGCCATTGCCCGTTATACTGTCAGGCGGTAGATTTGCCGCACGGCGGCTTGCCGTAGCATAGAGCAATGATGTTAGCTGATACGGTAACAGTTCGGGAAAAGCCTCCATCATCAACGCTGCCGCGCTTGCCACCAGAGGCGATGAAAACGATGTGCCATCAACCAACCGATAGCCGGCAGTAGTGCCGGTTAATGCCACGGTAACGCGCTCACCTTGCGCAGCAATATCTGGCTTGATGCGTCCAGTAGCAAGCGGTCCGCGCGAAGAAGTCCTTGATACTGTGCCGTCAGCACGAATGGAAGCAACGGTTACGGCACTATCGGCATCACCCGGCGTGTTCAATGTGCGAAAGTTCGGACCGTCATTGCCAGCCGAGACCACGCACAGAACGCCACGCGCCGCCGCCGCGTTTACTGCACGAGCGGCAATAGTTGTTTTTCCGTCAAATTCTGCATACCTGTAGCTTTCTTGGGGAACAATAGTGCTGTCAAATATCGTGTAGCCCAGCGAAGAATTGATAATATCGGCACCACGTGATTCCATCCATTCCATGCCAGCGGCGTAATTGTCCAATTCTATCAGCCGTTCAAAGCGTAAATCTTCCGTTTTTGCCAAGAGAACATCCACAAACGGTGCGCCTCCGATAAATGTGCGATTATCAAAACCTGCAACCGATGACAATACAAGCGTTCCGTGGTCGTCTTGGTTGGGCGGGTCTTGATATTGCGGATTGTTTGCCGTTGAAAAACTGGAGGAATCGTTGGCAATGGCGTTATATTCGCCCAGCACGCGCAAATGCTGAAACGCGACGTGTCCGCGCCAGCGAAAACCCGAATCAGCAAACCCCATAAGTACGCCTTTGCCTGTAAAACCGAGTGCATGAACGGCGGGGATATTGATAGACTGCAATTGCTCTTGTGAGGTGCGATACACAAACGCGCCGCAGGTCTCTTGGTTTTGGGCAAACAGCGTAGAGGCATCAACGGCAGCCCCAACAACAGTCTCTTGATACGGCATAGCAGCCGAACGCGCCTCTTGTATCTGGCGCACTGCGGTTGCCGATGGTGTTGTTCCTCGTTCAAGAGGTAGTAGTCGAGCTGATGTGGGCTGCACAGCACGTACGAACGGGAATTGTTGTACCCGCGCAGCCCGCGAAGCGTCAAGTTGAACGACGATGTAATTTTGCCACCGCAAACGCTGCACCACAGTCCCGAAGCGGCTTATGCTGTCAATATAGGGCTGATAGACGGGCGCATCTTCAAGTGTTATCACGCGGTCAGCAGGTAATCCTTGGGCGGCGAGCATGTTACGCCGCCGAGCTAAAGCACGTTCACTGTGCAAACGCAAAGTGCGCTCGTACAGAGCAGAGCCTACTTGGAATGGCTCAGAGCCTTTATCACGAAAAAATACGCGGTAATACGTCGCAGAAAGTGAAGACTGTTGGGCTTGTGCCATTGACACGCCCAGACCGCTCAAGCAAAGAGTTGTAAGGACAATGCAGACTATCAGGCAATATATCTGGCAGAGATGGAAACGTGAGAGCATGAAGAGTGTTGGTGAATAACAAATATTGGTGAAAATACTGGTGAGCAGCAACGCACAACAACACCCGCAAACCTACATGAAATTCTTTAGATAACCAAAGACAAGAACAAGCATGAACACGCTATCGTCACAACAACCATTGTTGCAACCACAGGCTCTCGGCCACGCTCTGAGACACTTGAGCGATGCCGAACTCCAAGCCTACCGTGCCGCAAAACACTACGCCGCGTGGCGTGATATGTCGGCGGCGGAGCAGCAACTTGGCATACTTGCCCTGCGCGGAAGCGATGCTTTAGACTTACTTCAACGCCTGACCACAAACGACCTGAGCAAACTCACAGTACCTGCCGCTGCGAATGGCATTGCGACCGCAGGCGAGGGCGCACAAACCGTCTTTGTTACCGAAAAAGCCCGTATTCTCGACGTTGCAACCGTGCTTGTGCGGCAGTGCCAGTCAGAACAGCAAGCACAGGGAAAACAGCAGGGAAAACAGCAAGACCTTCTGCTCTTGCTCTCCAACGGTCAAGCAGAACCCATTCTGCAGTGGCTTGACAAATATACGTTCATCGATGATGTTCACATAAGCAATGCGACGAATCAGTATGCCCAAATAATGCTCATGGGACCGCGCAGCCCACAGGTGCTGAACAACTTGACACGAACAGATTTCTTGGAAGACCCCCAATTCGGCGACTTACGAGTACATCACTGGAAGACCTCACGGATAGGTGGCTCCGAAGTAATAGTAGTCAAGCAGCCCACGCTCTGCGAACTCTGCTATCTCCTGCTTGTGCCTGTCGAGGAAATTGCTCAGGTGCGAGCAGTGTTTCAGCAGCTCAACGGCATAGGCAACGAACTGCGTGAAGGTGCAGCAGCACAGAGCGTACCGCAGATTTCCGAAGCCGTGTTTGAAACGCTCAGAATTGAAGCGGGTTGGGGGAGATGGGGTGCAGAATGGACGTTGGAACACAACCCGCTCGAAGCCGCATTGGTGAGTATGGTGAGTTTTACCAAAGGCTGCTACATTGGTCAGGAAGTGATAGCTCGCTTGGACACCTACAACAAAACGAAAGTCCATTTGGTCGGCTTTGTGGCAGATGAACCCCTTCCCGTCGGAGCGCAATTTTTCGATGAAACTGCCAAAAACAATCACGGTAACACAGGCTCAGGAGTTGCTTCCGGTGTCGGTTCTGTAACCAGTGCAACGTTTTCGCCTGAACTTGACAAATACCTTGCTCTGGGCTATCTCCGTACTGCCTACGCTAATCCGGGTGTACAGATGCAGGCTCGTGCAGCCGATACATCTATTACTGCCACGATTGTGAAACTGCCGTTTGTGATGTAATGGTGGTCGAGGCTGACAAAACAGACACGCTACAACATTATGCAACAAAAAAAACAGCACAAGCCCAGAGGCAAGATTTGGTAAGGCTTGTGTGCAAGAATAGGTGAAGATTTGTTGTCGTAGAAGTCGTCATCGAAAACAAAAAAAATTTGCTTTTCACAAAAAAAACTCCCATATTGGTCGCATGGAATCCAAATATGCAATCAATTTTTTGTAATTGCACTCTGAACATGAACACCCTTTCGCACACTATCGGTTGCTGCCGCTCCATGATGCACGTTTGCATGATGCAAATGTGTATGATGTGCCGCGTTGTACGTGTGCGAAGGTAGAACACCAGAACGTTCCGAACGTATAAATAACCGTTCAAGCCATTCGCCCACAAAAGGAGAATGGCTTTTTTTATTGTCCTTTAGGAGCCGTGACCGAGCGGTAAGGTGGAGGTCTGCAAAACCTTTTACGGCGGTTCAAATCCGCCCGGCTCCTCGATTTGCACAAAAAACTCCACAAAACATGACCAAGAACACAAGCGAATACTGAAGCGTGTGTACAGGTTTTTTCACAAATTTATCCTAATCTACAAGGAGGCTTTTTTATGAGTAATGTTGTTTTGCGTTTGGGTGATGAAGCACCAAATTTCACTGCGGAAACGACGTTCGGTCCCATTGAATTTCATCAATGGTTGGGCAATAGTTGGGGAGTGCTGTTTTCGCACCCTGCTGATTATACACCGGTTTGCACCACAGAACTGGGCGCAGTAGCTCGCTATAAGCATGAGTTTGAGCGGCGCAATGTGAAAGTGATTGCGCTCAGCGTTGACCCCTTAGACAAGCATTTTTCGTGGATTAACGACATCAACGAAACCCAAAACACGACGGTTGATTTTCCTCTTATCGCTGACCCAGAACGCAAAATCGCGCTCTTATACGGTCTTATTCACCCCAACGCTTCAGAGAATGCTACCGTCAGAAGCGTGTTCGTTATTGGTCCGGACAAAAAAATCAAACTGACTATTAACTATCCAGCTTCCACAGGACGGAATTTTGCGGAACTCCTGCGCGTGATTGATTCGCTGCAACTTACGGCAAATTTTGGCGTGGCAACGCCTGTGGATTGGAAGTATGGCGAAGATGTCGTGATTGTGCCTGCTATCAAAGACGAGGAAATACCAGCACGATTCCCTAAAGGCGCAACCTTTATCAAGCCGTATTTGCGGATAACACCGCAGCCGAATGTGTAATCTATCTGCGTAATCTATCTATCTTCGTTGTTGTCTACCACGGGGGAAGCAGGGAATTTCGGAGTGTATGCTGTACGCGAGTGTTCTTTGCGCCCCCGCTGCGTAATTTTGATGGTGTATGTATCATTCACTTTGGAGCATTGAAAATGGCTGTTGTACCCGGACAACATATCAAAGAACTTACCGTCAAAGAATTGAAGCATTTGCTGGACAGCAATGCCGACATTCAACTGATAGACGTTCGTGAACCATATGAACGCGATATTGCCAGCATTGGCGGCGAGAACATTCCGCTTGGCACTGTGCTGGACAATGCCGACAAGATAGACCGCCACCGCCAAGTGGTTGTGTATTGTCGCAGTGGAAAGCGTAGCGGTGATGCGGTCTTGGCGTTGGAACGAGAGCATGGCTTTGAAAATCTCTATAATCTCAAAGGCGGCATTCTTGCCTACGCCAATGAAATTGACCCGTCGCTGACCACATACTAACTTTTCACACAGCACCCACTATGCAGCCTTACGAACATTTTGAAACCAATGCCATTCGCATTCAGAACGAACGCCACGAGCGTGAACACAGTGTTCCAATCTTTTTTACCTCCAGCTTTACCTTTGACGATGCCGAACAAGCCCGTGCGCTGTTTGCCGACGAAGTTTCGGGCAATATTTACACGCGATTTTCCAATCCAAACAATAACGAATTTATCGCAAAACTCTGCGCGTTAGAAGGCACCGAAGACGGCATTGCGACGGCATCTGGCATGGCGGCGATGTTCGTGAGTCTGGCAGCATTTTTGCGAAGTGGCGACCACGTGCTTGCCTCGCGGTCGTTGTTTGGCTCGACCCACCAAATTTTAACCAATCTTTTGCCGCGTTGGGGCATTACGCACAGCTACGCCGATATAGCTGCACCAGAAGAGTGGGCAGCCAAGATTCAGCCCAACACCAAGATGATATTTGTGGAAACGCCCTCCAATCCTGCCTTGGACATCATTGACCTTGAATGGCTTGGCAATCTTGCACGCACGCACAAGGTCTTGCTCAACGTTGATAACTGTTTTGCCACGCCGTATTTGCAACATCCTGCAAAGTTCGGCGCAGACATTGTTACGCACTCAGCCACAAAATTTATTGACGGTCAAGGACGTGCCATCGGCGGTGCGGTCTTGGGCAGGGCAGAATTGATAAAAGAGGTGCGATTTTTTGCCCGCCATACAGGACCGGCACTCAGCCCGTTCAATGCTTGGGTGCTGTCGAAAAGTTTGGAAACGCTTGCTGTGCGTATGGAACGGCATTGCGCGACGGCACGTGCGCTGGCGGAACGCTTGCAGGAGCATTCTCAGGTAAGCAGCGTCAGGTATCCGTTTTTGCCGTCGCACCCGCAGTATGCACTGGCGCAACGCCAGATGCGCTTGGGCGGCGGTATGGTAACGTTTGAGCTATCGGGTGGTGTGGAGCAGGGAAGAGCGTTTTTGAATGCTCTGACTATGCTCTCGCACACGGCAAATCTCGGCGACACACGCACTATTGCCACCCATCCAGCCTCAACCACGCACTCCAAACTCAGCGAGGAGGAACGCCGAGCTGTTGGCATTACGCCCGGCTTGATACGAGTGTCTGTGGGCTTGGAACATCTGGACGATATCTGGCGCGATATTGCGCAGGCGATTGAGGCATCGGCCAGCTTGGGGACAACAGCGTAAAAATACAAGGGAAAGGGAATGGCGGGGAGTGGTACTTTTTCCAGCATATCCGACAGTCCGCTTCATTCCGGGCAGACTGTCGGATACGGGGAAACGTCGCGGCACTAAGGCACTTCATATGCAGGATGCTCGCCTGAGGGAGCATGCTGCCGCAAGCCCGATTTTTTTGCGTCCGCTATTTTGCTGAAAGCCCATGTACTTCCCATACATAGACCAGCTACGGCGAACCACCACCATGATTGTTCAATAGCCACAAGCGTAGGAGGTCCGTTGCGGAATACAGAGGCGCAGACTCCAAACATAACTCCGAATACTGCGCCACCAACACCGCCCAGTGCGGTATGACTAAGAAATAGCGAGAGGGTGTTCATTGTACAAGCAGAATAGATGGTTTGTGGAAAGAGGTAAAAAAAAGAGGGACGGCGGAGTTGCCGCCGCCTCTCTTACTGTTTCTATAGCCGAACGTGAAAATTCGTTCGCCTCATGGTTCAAGCGTTTAAGCAGTTTTCACTACTCCCTCAAATGACCAGCCTTCAGCTTCGGACTTTGTGCGTGCAATATTGTAAATCAGCACACCATATCCGGCTTTAGCCAGTACGTCGCATATGGTGTAGCCCACTTGTACAGCTACTTCTGCTCCTGCGCCCGAAAATCCAATAAAAGGAGCCATGTAGGCTATTGGGTAGAATCCCCATGTAGCCAAAAGCAGCAGGCGCATGTTGCGGAAAAGAATTTGCACACGTTCTGGCTGTGAGCCCATAGCATCGCCAAGTTCTTTGAACAACACATAGAGGATATACACAAACGGCACAGTGCTAATAGCACCCCATAGAGCTCGTGTGCCTGTGTCGCTGGAGATTTCGCCGGGGTAGCCCGTTGCGATCATCAGTGCAGCAGCGATAGCAAGCTTGGTGAGCATAGGTCCGCTACGTTCACGAGCCAAGTTCATCACTAATACCAACTCCACAAGCAATAGTGGTACGGTCAGCAACCAATCCACATAACGATAGGCGTCGTTAAACGGATAGCCACTATACACGTAGTACTTTCCTTGTGCCACATACGCTTCTACCCATGAGCCCATAATACGAAAGTAGTGATAACCTGCGATACCGACCACTAATGCCGAAACCATCATCGAAATCCTGTATTTCGGAGCAATTCTGGGTTGCGAAATCAGGAAAAAGATAAACGCCGCGAACATCGTGGCGACGGTAAACGAAAAGGCATTGAACACCAACGAATACTGGCTCGGTGACAATGTCGGCATCACCTTGCCTACTTCTGGCAATGCGCTTGCACCTGCGGCCGTCATATCTGCGAGTAAAAGCATAACGCCTCCAAATAAGAATGGTAGAAAAATGAGATGGTACCAGTTTTGGCTAAACAGCATTTGCCCATAGCAACTTGCGGCAGTGTTGTTATGCACAGCCGTTAGCTTACATTGGTACGATACAATGAACGCTGTAAACTACACACTCTCAAACGAATATTGGGCAAATTTATTACATTTTTGCAGTAATTTTTTTCGATGAAAGGGAACATGGGAGTACAGTGCTATGGTATAATGCGGAAAAGCACTCCCCGCAATCAAGACACAATGATGTGAATTTCAGGTTTCAAGGAAAAGCAGGTATGCTTTTCTTTACGTTTCTTTACAACTCTTTACGTTTTTTTACAACGACACAGCAGATAAGGTTTCTGATGAAGATTCTATGCCGCCGAACTGTAAGGCGCACAACTTTGCGTAAAAACTGGTGGATGCGGCAAGCAGTTCCTCGTGAGTGCCAGATTCGACAATTTTGCCTTTGCTGAACACCATAATATTGTCGCACTGGCGAATAGTCGAAAGACGATGGGCAATGATAATCGTTGTGCGACCGCTCATCAGGCGTTCCATAGCTTCTTGAATGAGGTATTCTGTTTGGGAATCCAGCGAACTGGTGGCTTCGTCTAAAATCAGCATGGGTGGGTTTTTAAGGATAGCCCGCGCAATTGCCACACGCTGACGTTGCCCGCCAGAGAGTTTCACGCCGCGTTCGCCCACGAGCGTCTTCATGCCTTCGGGGAAGCTCTCAATGAACTCGGCAGCATTGGCAAGCCGTGCAGCTTCCCAGACTTGGTCATCGGTAGCTTGCAGATTCCCATATCGGATGTTTTCACCAATGGTGCCGCCGAACAGCACAATATCTTGGGGTACGATGCCCACAGAAGCACGCACATCGGCAATGCTCAGGCGCGATGAGGGAATGCCATCAAACCTGATTGTGCCTTCGTCAGGCTCGTAAAAACGCTGGATAAGGCTTGCCGTCGTACTTTTGCCTGCGCCCGATTCACCCACAAACGCCACACGTTCGCCAGCATTGATGGTGAAACTCACATCATTGAGCACACTAACGTCTTTTCTGCCCGGATAGCGAAAACTCACGTGCTCAAACTGCACAGACTGCAAACGGCGTTCTGAAAGCACTCCAAGGTCTTCGGGTTCGGTTTCTAAAATTTCTCGAATGCGCACCGATGCGCCCAGTGTGCGTTGAATTTGCCCAAAGAGTTCGGCAAAACTGCCCAGCGCACCGCCCACAAACGTCGTATAAATGATAAACGACGTTAAGCCGCCCATAGTCATTGCGCCCGAACGCACGAGCGAACCGCCATACCACAACACGCCAGCAATGCCACCGAAGAGCGTGAGAAGAATAAACGATACAAATGCCGAGCGCACCCGCGCGCCAGACAAAGCCAAACTCACGGTGTTAAGTATCGCCGTGTTGTAGCGCGAGGTTTCGTAGTGTTCATTGACAAACGATTTTACGCCTGTGATGGCTTGCAGCGACTCTTCGACAATCGTTGCGGCTTCGGCGAGTGCATCTTGGGTTTTCGTGCTGTATTTGCGAATAAACCGCGCAAACATCAGCGCAATGCCGACAATTATTGGCAGCACCAGCAATATCATCAGCGTCAGTTGCAGGCTTGTGGACGCAATAAGAATCACGCTACCGACAAAAAACACGAACTGCCGCAGAAGTTCCAGCACGGTAAAGGTGAATGTTTCTTGCACCAACGACAAATCAGACGAAAGCCGCGAGGCAAGCTCGCCCACACGACGCTCGGCAAAAAAGCTCATGGGCAGGCGAATAATGCGGTCAAACAGCGTTGTGCGAAGTTCAGCAAGCGTGTTTTCGCTAATGCTGGCAAGCGTCATGGAGGTAAAATAGCGCGTAATCGATTGCAATAGCAGCACGCCCACCAAACCGCCTGCAATCATGCCTACTGAGTATTGTGCAGTGGCTTCATGCAGCACGGCATCAATCAGTAATTCGATAGCTTTGGGGAAAACGAGCGTAACGGCACTGCTCACAATCAATGCCGTAAGCGCGATGAGAATACGCCATTTGTGCGGGGCAAGAAAGCGCAGCAGAAACTGGAGTTGTTCACGGCTTTGTTCGCGTGTGAGTTTTGGTGTGTCGTCGTCCCGACGTGTCCTGCGTTTTGCCATAGAAGATGAAAGAAAGGGATAAATGATGAACGATAAACAATATAACACGAAGAATGCAAGGAAGTGTTTTCATACTTCATACTTCATACTTCATACTTCATACTTTATCTTTGCGTTGGCAAACTTATCAAAAGCTCGGGCGTTTTGCAACCTCTGAATTCATGCCCCAAATGTGCAGCGCAAAGGCGTACAAAAACGCTTGCTCTTTAAGTGCGCTCAATCGCCCCGAAGCACCAGAATGCCCAGTATTCATGGCAGTCTGCAACAGCAGCAACCGTGCGGGTTCTGCCGCAACTGTGTCTGCGGACGACTGTTTGCGTTGCGAGTATTGCAAACGCCGCAATTTGGCAACAAACTTTGCTGGCTCCCAAAACCCTACTTGCGTGTCGTGTAGCCCGGCGGTGAGCAGCAGGTGAGGATAGCGTTGAGGGCGTACGATGTCGTAAGGAGAATATGAGCGCATTATCTTATATTCGTCGGCATTGCGGGGATTGCCCCATTCTTCAAATTCGGCAACCGTCAGCGGCAGCGTCGAATCGAGCATGGTGTGAAGAACATCCACGAACGGCACTTCAGCAATGACACCATGAAACAAGTCTGGACGAATCATTGCTGCCGCGCTGACAAGCAAACCACCAGCCGAACCACCATTGGCTATAAGTTGCTGTGGGCAAGTGTAGCCTTGCTGTATCAAGTGTTCGGCAACGCTGATAAAATCACTGAAACTTCTGTGCTTGTTCAACATTCTTCCCGCGTCGTGCCACGCCTTACCGAGTGTGCCGTTGCCGCGCACATGAGCTATGGCAACGATAACTCCTCTGTCAAGCAAGCTCAACCGTGTAGCAGAACAGTAGGGTTCTTCGATATTCCCATATGCGCCGTAGCCCTCAAGCCAGAGTGGCGAGGGCGTTCCCGACTTTACAAGACGTTTGTTGTACAACAGCGAAATAGGAATAGCTGTGCCATCTGCGGCTTGAGCGGTCAGGGATTGCACAGCGTAGTCATGGGGATTGTATTGCACACCACGAAATCCGCGTTTGACCAAATGCAGCGATTGCGACCTCACATCGTAATCCATGACAAGCGTTGGGCTTATCCATGAATCATAGCTAAAACGCAGCATTGGCGAGAAATAGGTAGCAGTAACAGCATCCGCAACTATGGTTACGGATTGTTCAGCAGCAAGCGTAATGCTGTGTTCTTGCTCCTGAAACAGCAGTGCATGAATACTGTTGCGCCGAACGTCCCAGACACGCAAGACCGACACCCCCGATGTCTGCGGTACTAAAGCCCGTTCCTTCAGCACAAGATATCGCTCATAGACGCTACACGCTTCCAAGACTGTATCGGCGCGTTCGGCAAGAAGTTGCTGCCAATACTGACGAGAATTTTCCTGAGCGCAATGCTCTACTGGCACGACCATTAAACGAAAGTTCGGCGCACTGTCGTTGGTGCGTATCACAAAACAGGACGCTGATGTTTTTAGTGTATCTTGGAGATATAAAAGCCGCATGAATGAACCTTGAAGGGAAGTATGGTGCGAGACATCATAGTCCACATTGTTTTGGCGTGGAGCCAGCACCATAAAACGCGCGGAAGGTATAGCGGAAGCTCTATTCTGAGCAGAGTCTTGCTTGTTGCTGCTCTCGTGCATACTCAACACATACACCTGTGTACTGGTCAGGCTTCTGCTGTAACAAAAGAGATACTCACCACTCCGAGCGAGCGTAAGACTCAGTTCACAGCGTTCGTCGGGTTCGTGCAAATATTCTTGGTCGTGCGACTGTGGTGTGCCTATGATATGCCGAAAGACTTTGTAGGAACGGTTTGAACGGTCTAAGGCAGTATAAAAGAGCGACGTTCCGTCCTTGCTCCATGCGAAAGTTGTACCAGTGTTTCGCAGCACGTCGGGGAGTAATCTGCCTGTGCGAAGGTTTTTCAGCCTTGCGGTGTAACGATTAGAGCCTTTGGGGTCAGTGGCATAAAGCATCAAGCGTTCATCAGGGCTGATAAGCAACGCGCCAAGTTGAAACCCTGTGGTTGAGCGTGCAAGAGCATTGACATCCAACAAAACGTGTTCCGTGTGTGCGTGCACACGTCTGCCGCCCACGCTGTCGTGGAGCGGTTTGCGGCAGTAGAGTGCATATTCTTTGCCGCGCACGGTGCGCCAGTAGTACGCATAACGGCTTGATTGTTCTTGAACTGAAGTGTCTGCTTCTTGTGAGCGTTGGAGCATTTCTTTGAACAAGGCTCTTTGTAGCTGTCGTGTGGGGCGCATTACCCAAGCAGTGTAGGCGTTTTCTGCCCGCAGATACTTGAGTGTGGAAGCACTGCGCTGCTTGAGCCAAGCGTAGTTATCAACCAATGTATCACCATGCAGAATAGTGATTGTTGGACGCACAGGAGCAAGCGGGGGAAGGTGATTGCCATGCGATAGAGATGATTTTGATAACAGTGTGCTTCCGCACAGGGCAAACATCCCAAGCCATCCGAAGAATATGACGATAAAGCAGATTGCTGTTTGCATACATGTTCTATCAGCCGTATCAAAAAGGCAAATTATCTAAATCCACGTTGCCGCCAGTTAAGATAATGCCTACTCGTTTGTCGCGCACATCGAGTTTGCGCTCCAACACTGCTGCAAACGGCACTGCACAGGACGGCTCTATGATAATTTTCATTACCTCCCAAATTGTTCGCATAGCGCGGATAATGCCTTGTTCTGAAACTGTAACAATGTCCGTAACGCGCTCCAATACGATGGGAAAGGTAATACTGCCCAGCGATGTTCGCAAGCCATCAGCAATCGTGCGAGGCGGCGTAATAGCAGGATAGAGGGTTTTGTCCCGAAATGACCGTGCTGCATCATCGGCTTCTTCGGGTTCAGTGCCAATGACTGTGGTCGTAGCACTCAGGCTTGTAACTGCTAATGCTGTTCCTGAAAGCAAGCCACCGCCGCTCACAGGCGCAAGCACCATATCCAGCAACGGCGCATCCTCCATCAATTCAAGCGCAGCCGTGCCTTGACCAGCTATCACCCGCACATCATTATAAGGATGCACAAACGTTGCGCCTGTTTGTCTGACGACTTCGTTGGCTGTTGTCTCGCGGTCGTGCTGCGTGGGACCGCATAATATGGTCTTGCCACCGTAGGCAAGCACAGCGTTTTTTTTTACCTGCGGTGAATGTTCTGGCATAACGATATACGCTGGTATGCCGCGTGTGCGAGCAGCCAAAGCAACAGCAGCAGCGTGATTGCCAGAGGAGTGTGTGGCAACGCCGCGGGCAGCCTCTTCATCCGAGAGCGACAACACAGTATTAAATGCGCCACGTGCCTTAAATGCCGCCACTTTCTGGAAGTTTTCGCATTTAAAAAACAGCGATGCGCCCGTCAGGGTATTCAGTACGGTACTGGTCATCATGGGCGTTCGGTGAATGTAGGGTTTGATGCGCTCGTGGGCGGCACGAATCTCGTCCAGCGTTGGCGATAACAGTGGGGGCAGCATGGTTCGTCTTTCAACGGAACAACGATTGGAGAATGAAGAATTTTTCAGTATCTTAACGGACGCATTGCAGAGTGTAGAACACAAAAAGTACGCAAAAAGTACACAAGCACACAAATTTCTCAGAGTACGTAGTGAATATGCCCTCAGTATTACCCATAGAACTCTATCAACAACTTGAGGCGGTTATTGGTAAAGACCATGCCACTCAAGCATACAAGGTTGCAGAAGAGTTTCTCGGTACTATCGAAGTGCAGTCAAAAGAGGCTCTGCGTGTACTTACCGACAACAATCGGAATGCTTTGCGCGAAGAACTACGCAAAGAGCTTGCCTCGAAAGCGGATTTGCTCAACACAAAAACCGAACTACAGTCCGAGATATTGAAGGTGAAAACTGAGTTGCAAGCCGAGATGTTGAAAATAAAAGCCGAACTGCAATTAGAGATGTCGCGGTTAGAGCGCAAGTTTACTATTCAGTTTCTGTTGCTGCTGGCAGCAATTTTGTTTGTCAACCGCGATGCACTGACCTTTATCGCCAAACTCTCAGGACTGCTGAAGTAGGCTTCCGTGATAGCGCATAATCTCTGTAATCATCTCCATAATCCCTCCAAATGTGCCGCGTAAAGCCTCTGCTCAAGACATAGGGGAACATCAAGTTGAGAGCATCAAGTTGAGGATTTCCACTTAATATTGCATCCTATGCTTGGTTTTTGATGTTCTGCAATTGCAGACATGGCTGCGGGTGTTCCCGTTATCAGTGCCTCCAATGCCGCCCGCAAGTCCGCTCCAGTTACAGGCAAACCGTTGCCCGGACGAGAATCGTCCAATTGCCCACGATACACACAGCGCAAATCCTTATCAAAGCAGAAAAAATCGGGTGTACACGCTGCTTGATAAGCACGGGCAACGTCTTGTGTTTCGTCAAACAGATAGGGAAATGGATAGCCCAAGCGCAAGGCTTCGTATTTCATCAGCTCTGGTGCATCGTCAGGATACGCCAGCACATCATTAGCATTGATTGCCACCACGCCAATACCACGCGGCATATACTCGTGGGCAAGTGCTACAAGGTGTTCTTGAACGTGCTTGACGTATGGGCAGTGATTGCAAATAAACATCACCACCGTACCGTGAGTGCCACGAACGTCGTCTAAACTCACGGGTCTGCCATGCACAGCATCCATCAGGACAAAATCGGGTGCCAGGCTGCCGAGCGGTATCATGGTTGAGGGTGTTAGTGCCACTTTACATAATCCCTATTAGATGACAAATATCGTTGTCAGGCAACAAGGGGTTCCAACCCTTTGTTGTGTCAAGTCTTGTTTTGCGAACGTCCTCATTTGGATTATTTCGGCTGCTGAAGCAAGCCCAAGCCATCTAAGGTGCTTAACACTTTGTCGCGGTCAATGGGTTTAATCAAATACGCCTCGCATTGCTGTTTGAAGGCTTCTTTGACGTTGGCAAAATCGCCCAGAGCAGTCGTCATGATCACTTTTGTTCCAGAAAGGCTGAAAATGCCGTTCTCCTCTTCAACGCGGCGAATGTTTTTTAAGACTTCTTGCCCGCTCATTTCTGGCACCATAATATCCAAAAAGACGGCATCGTAGGCTTTACCAGCCTTTGTTGCATTCTCGAACGCTTTGACGGCTTCCGAGCCAGTTTCGACCGCATCAACATGACCAAACGGCGCAAGGATATCCGTCATCACATTGCGACTAATAAATTCGTCCTCGAGTACAAGAAATCGCATACCATGCTCCTTTTTGCGAAGTACACAGTGAGAAAAATTATGAATGTTGCTGCAAATGTTCTTTCCACGCATCAGAGACGAAATACTGCTCTAAATTGTGGAGTTCTGTCTTGAGCGTAGCCAAAATGTGCGGTGCAGTTGCCATGCTGGCTGCGCTGTTTGCAAAGCCAAGTGTTTCCAATTCATGACACAAATCCACAATGCGCCGCGCACCAAAATTGCCCACCGCTGATTTGAGCTTATGGGCGGCTTTGTGTAGTCCTTCAGCATCACCACGTTCGACTGCTGTTTGCAGCAGCGTAACGTCGTCTTTGTAAGCATTCACAAAATACGTAACAAGCCGTTCCATGGTTTCCATCTTGTAATTAACCGCTTGATACAGCCTGCGTAAGTCTGCTGGCGGCAGTACAGTTGAGGATGCTACTGGCACTACATTGCCTGCGTCATCACTGTCTTGGGCGGGTGTCTCTGCTGTGGTCAGTAGCAGTCTTGCCATAGCGTCGTAGAGTCTGTCAAAATCAATCGGCTTTGTTACCACGTCATCCATGCCCGCTTCAAAACAGATTTCCGCTTCATGCCGCGTGGCGTGTGCCGTCAAGCCTATGATAGGCGTATGCGCTCCACTTTGCTGGCTGCGAATAATCGTCGTTGCCGCTAAACCGTCCATTTTCGGCATCTGCACATCCATTAGCACCACGTCAAAGGGATTGCCCGACTGCGCAGCTTTGCGAAAGGCTTGAACAGCCTCTTCGCCATTGTTGGCAACCACGATGTGCCATTGATGAACATTGAACGTCTCGACAACGACCATCTGGTTAATTTGGCTGTCTTCGGCAAGCAATATGCGCAACGGTTTTTCAGACAGTATGGCTGGAAGTGCGGGAGCGTCAGCGTTTGTGCTTGTTGCTGCTCCCAACTGCTCTGCCAAGACAGCCTCGACTAACGGCAACCGTACCCAAAACGTGAAGGTGCTGCCGCGACCTTCTTCGCTCACGAATCGTACGCCGCCGCGCATCATTTCAGCCAGTTGTTTGGCAATTGCTAATCCCAGTCCCGTGCCACCATATCTTCGTGTGAACGAGGCATCGGCTTGGGAAAAACTTTGAAACAGTCGCTCTTGTTTTTCAGCCGCAATGCCAATGCCCGTGTCCGTTACCGAACATTCGAGCACAACGTCATCATCGGTGATTTCCCGCACGGTTACATCGACGGAGACACCGCCTTTGTGGGTAAACTTGAGTGCGTTGCCCAGAAAATTGGTCAAAATTTGTTTTAGTCGTACCGCATCGCCCATCAAACGTTCGGGAATGCGCTCGTCCAAATACCACGTGAGTTGCAAGTGTTTGTTCTGTGCGGTGGGCAAAAAAAACTGAATGGTCTCCTGCATCACCCGCTTTACGTTGATGGGAACCCACTCCAACTCTAATTTTTCGGCTTCGATTTTGGAAATGTCCAAAATATCGTTGATGATATGCAGCAACGTGTCGGCAGAGATTTTCGTCATCTGCATATACTCCAACTGCTTTGGCGTAAGGTTTTCTGCTCCCATCATCAAACTCGTCAGCCCAATAATACCGTTCAGGGGCGTGCGCAACTCGTGGCTCATATTCGCCAAAAACGTGCTTTTGGCACGGCTGGCAGCTTCGGCGAGTTCTTTTGCCTGCAACAGCTCTGTGGTACGCTCTGCCACGCGCTGCTCCAACTCTTCGTTCAGACTTTTTAGCCGCACTTCAAGTTGCTTGCGTTCGGTGATGTCCACGCCCACAAACACTGCCTCGCTGCCATCGTGGTATTTTTGGGCAATCATTAAAAACGTGCGTGGTCTCAGTGCGTAATCGTCCTGCCCCGACATCACGAGTTCGCGCTGTTCATAGCGCACAGGGGAATCAAAAAATTCCCGTACAAACGTAGGAAAATCTTCAGAAGCAAAATTCATGTAGCCAACTTCTTTGCCTATACATTCCGCCGCCGTTAAACCAAAACTATCTGCCATTGCTTGATTCACGCCCCGATACCGCAAATCACTGCCAATCCACGAAATCATGCTCGGCACGGCATTCAGGACAGCCTCCAACTGCTCTTTGATGGAGCGAATCATGGCGTTTTGCTCCGACACCTGCCGCTCCAGCAACACCGTTTGTGTGCAGCGTTCGAGAGCGGCAACAAGTTTGACTTGCTGCACGGGTTTGACCAAATATTGGTCAATTCCTATTTCGATGGCATCCAACAAAAAATCTGTGCGGTCGTGAGCGGTGGTGATAATCACTATCGCTTTGGGATTCAGGGCTTTGATTTCCCGTGCCATTTTCATGCCGTCCATAATCGGCATGGCTACGTCGCTGATAACCACATCGGGGCGCAGCGATTGGTAGAGTTTGAGTCCTTCCTCGCCGTTTTGGGCAACGTGGACTTTTGCAACGGTTTTTTCCAAAATGAGTTTGACCAGCAAACGAATCGCCGGGTCGTCTTCAACGTAGAGAACGGTAATCGGTAAACGCTGTGTTTCCAGCATACTTTCTAAGGTTTTCTTGAGTGTTCCTGAGGGTTTCTTAGAGACTGTTTGGAAACTCTTCATATCGCGCTTTATTGCCCTCATCCCAACCTTCTCCCAAAGGGAGAAGGAGGAAGAAGACCTCTTCAAATCTTGCTTCCTCTCCCTCTGGGAGAGGATGCCATCGTAACGATGGCAGGTGAGGGCTGGCAGAGTTTTCAAACGGTCTCTTAGGATTTTCCTAAGGTTTTCTCCGCACTGAAGTTTAGATAAATCTCTGAACACCGCGTCAAACTTTGTCTGCGCGTTCCCCCCTCAATCCCAGCGAATTCGGGAGGAAGCAAGGCACTTCCACGTCTTCGTGGCGGCTTGCAGGGGGACACGAATAGTGGACGCTCATTTTTTATCTAAACTTCAACTCTGCACCAACTCTCTAAAGCATCTGTTGCTGTTGCTGCTGCGCTGTGATAAGATGGAGTTTTTTGAGTTGGTACAACACCTTTGGCTTTGCAATAGGCTTGACAATATACGCATCACATTGCAGTCGAAAAGCATGAAAAATCTGCTGCATATCATTTATGGCAGTGGTCATGACGATTTTCGAGGCACGCGCTCCGCGAATGTTCTGTGCATATTCAAGACGGCGAAGTTCCTCCAGTGTCTGTACGCCGTCCATCACTGGCATCATAATGTCCAAGAAGACCGCATCATAGCGTTCCGAACGCTGAAGTGCTTCCTGAAATAGTTCCACGGCTTCTTTGCCGTCAGACGCAACGTCTACCGTGCCAAAGGCAGCCAGAATTTCGTACAAGACCAACTGGCTCACAAACTCATCCTCAACGACCAACGTTTTCAGGCTGTGCTTTTGCCGTTCTTCTTCGCTCTGCCCTGCATCGGTATCTTCTGGTGTGTGAAGCACGCTGTCGTTTGTCCGAAATTCAACGTGTTCCACTCGTGGCTCTACACCGCGTGGCAAGGGTTTTGTGGGCGTAAACTCTGCTTTCAGAGCAGAGCGTTTGAGCTCTTGAAAGAGTTCCGTGAGTTGGCGTTGCTCGGCAACAGCATCTTGAAGCGTTTGCGGAGGCGCAAAAATCTGCTTACGAATAAGGTCTAACGCCTGCAAGCACCGATGCACCAGCAATACCGTTGAACGCACTAAGCCGTGATAGATGAACTCAAAATTGGACTCGATGGCATACACCAGTTGGGATAAGTCTTGGCGATGTGCCATAGCCAGAATGCCCCGCACGTTGTGCGCGTGGCGGAGAATGTAATGCACAAACGCCGTATCATCGGGGTTCTTGACCATGATATGTTCATATTCCACGATGTGCAGTTCAAGGTCTTCTAACGCTTCTATCAACGCACTCGTGCCTGCGCCCACGTCCACATTGGCAACGGCAGGCGGTGGCTCTTGTTGAGTGATGAGTTGGATGATTGGCTGAGCCGTCGGTTGTTGAGCGGTCGGCTGAGCCGCCGAAGGCAACGATTCTGATGATGCCTCGCCTACTGTCAGCATTTTACAGGGGTCGAAGATGTGCAGTGCAACCTCTTCAGGGGAAAGATACGTGGAAAAGAGTATCTTCACCACAGCTTCTTCACTGGCTTCGGGCAGTGCTTCGTACGCAGGATGCACAGCTATCAGCGTTCCGATTTCCCGCACATCGTCCAACACTGGCAACGATTCGTACAACTCGCGGGAAATGCGGCGCGGGTTGATGAGTTTTTCAATGCGAAAAAGCCTCTGATTTGTTCGCATCGCTTGCCGTACAAGTTGCTCCTGTTCGGGCTGAAGCGCAAGGTCAAGGGTGAACGTTGCTTTTTGAGAACTCTGGAGTTGTTTGGCGACAGATTCCAGTTCGCATTGTACGGCTTGGAGTGCTACCGCATCTTCTTCTTGTGCCTCAAGACTCACGCGAATACGGTCTATGGCAATCAGTGCATGCAAAAACAACCGAGACACTGGCAAAGCAAGCCCTTTGCGAACCAAGTCAAAGTTCGTTTCTATGGCGTGAATCACGGCAGAAGAGCAGGGCTTGGCAGCCATACCAAGCGAACTTTTTAAGTTGTGAGCAGCACGGAAAATTGTGTGGACAGCAGATGTGTCATCACTTCCCGATTGAAACTGCTGCTCGTAATCCAGCAGTTGCACTTCGAGTTGCTCCAACATCTCCAGCAGAGAAGCAGTGTCCACTAAGGCATCTTCGTCATGCAAGGATGACGAGGCGCGATGTTCAGCGTGCTGTTCAGCACGATAGTCAGGATGCTCCGTCATATAGACAGTCCCCCTACACAAAAAAATTCACATACACAAAAAACTCACACACACAGCAAAGTTCGACAAGAGCAGGTACCGTTTTGGGCAACTTAGAATCCCACAGCGTTCAGTGCCGCACGAATGCTATCGCCCTTAAACGGTTTGACAAGATAATAATTTCCGCCCAATTGTTTGACTTTTTCCATCATCTCTGGGCTATCAAGCGTGGAGAGCATGATGATTGGTGTGGCAGATGCTGTGCTATGCTTACGGGCGCGGCGCAGAAATTCCAGCCCGTTCATGTTCGGCATTTCAATATCCGACACGATAAGGTCGTACACCTTCGTATCAAGGAGTTTCAGTGCTTGCATGCCGTCTTCGGCAAAATCTACCGTAAAGCCTGACATCATCAAAAATGTGCGCGTTGCTGTGCGGTGAATGTCGGTGTCGTCAATGACCAACGCGAGTTTTGGAGTCTTTGCTTGTGGCATAGGTGTTTCTCTAAAAGGGTAAAAATGTATAGGCTGTCTTTCGGAGTGCCTTTTCTCCATGAAATCTCTCTCAAAAGTGCTTGTTAATACTGCTCTCATCCGCTTTCCGCTTCGCTTCACAAGCACCCTCTCCCTTTGGGAGAGGGACAGGGTGAGGGGTTACAACAACAATAACAACAAGCTGGTAATGTTCAAATCGTCCATGCAGAGCGGTCTGCAAGAGATATGTGCACCATAGGCGAGCCAACTTCAACAAACACAGTGCGGCTATTGCTTCCCCCCACATCTTCTGCAACCAAAGGAATGTTCAGCGTTTGGAGGACATATTTGACGGCAGCAATGTTGCGCTCGCCGATTTTAAAATGATTGGACGCATCGGCAGCCGTTGTGGCACCGCCGGCAATTTTTGCGGTCAAGTGCGCAACGGGTTTTGTGTATCCCAACGAGCGCATGGTGTCAATCAGTGTAGTGATGGCTGTATCGGCAAAATATCCGGGCAGCGATTGTACTTTGTCGGGAGCAATGCTCGAAGCAGGCAACGCAATATGCACCATACCGACAATATCGTTGGAAGGGCTGAAAAGATGCACAGCCACACACGAGCCAAGAGCAAAGGTTTTGAGCGTCGTTCCCGGTGTTTTAGCAGCAGCCAGTTCACCAATGCCCAAGATAGTCTGATTGGTGCGTTTTTCCAAATTCAACGGCTCGCGGCTGCTGGCTGAAGGCATGGGCGAAGCAACAGCCGACATAGCTGATGAAGCCACTGCCGAAGGGAGTATCGGCGGGGCGGCTTGTTGAGACAACGCTGCTGCTGGATGCGGTAGTGGCAAAGCGTTGGGCGTGGTATTGCCAACGCGCGAGCGATTGGCGGCAACGGTTTTAATCTTCACCACTAACCGTTTTAACGTCTCTTGAAAACCGTTTGGACTCAGGGCTGTGGGTTTGGCAATGAAGTCCGCCGCACCCGCTTCCAAGGCTTGCTGCGTAATCACTTTATCATTTTGCGCCCATGAACTCAGCAGGACAATCGGCATTGGTCGTGTGGCCATGAGTTTTTCAATGAACTCCAGACCGTTCATCACGGGCATATCCATATCGGTTATGACCACATCTGGCGAAAGCGTCCGCAGTTGATTAAGAGCATCTTGACCGTGTTCGGCACTACCAATGACACTAATGCCAGCGTCTAAGGCTAATCCTTTTGTGAGAAGATTCCGCACCAACGAGGAATCATCAACGATAAACACCTGAATTTTTTCCTGAGTCATGGGTTAGTCATGGATTGTTCGCAGTCTGTTCGTAGCAATATATTTAAGCCCAGTTAGCCGACCATCACACCTATCGCCGCCGCCGCAATTTTTTCTAATGGCAACACGCGCTCGACGGCACCAATTTCCAGAGCAACTTTGGGCATGCCATAGACAACGCAACTGCGCTCGTCTTGTCCAAACGTGGTTGCGCCCGCTTCTCGCATTGCTTTTAAGCCTTTTGCGCCGTCGGCTCCCATACCAGTTAAAATGATTCCACAGGCATTTGAGCCAACGTGCTGCGCCACTGAGTGCATGAGCACATCGACCGAAGGGCGGTGTCCGCTAACCTTTTCGCTTTGGCGGCAAACGACTTCATAACGCCCGCCGGAGCGAACAACGTGCATATGGAAATCTCCGGGAGCTATCAGGACGCGCCCTTGCATAATCCTATCGCCTGTTTGCGCTTCTTTGACTTCCATCGAGCACTCTTGGTTAAGGCGGTCTGCGAAGGATTTCGTAAATCCGGGCGGCATATGCTGCACGACCACTACGCCCGGTGTGTGCACTGGAAATTCGACTAAAATTTTTCGTAAAGCCTCTGTGCCACCAGTGGAAGCCCCAATAGCAATGACTTTGTCCGTAGATTCCGACAACGCTCGTGAGGCAGGCACGGCAGCTTTTGTACTGGGCGAAAGGCGTTGTGTGCGTTCGGCGTATTCTATGCGCTTCCCCTTCCAGTGCGCCACGTTTGCCGTTGCCGCAATCTTGACCTTTGTGCGCAGTTCCATCATCATTGCCGCAAGCCCTTGTGCCACGTTTGCGCTGGGTTTGGGCACAAAATCTATCGCGCCTGCTTCTAAGGCTTGCAGAGTGATTTCTTTGCCTCTTTGGGTAAGCGAACTGACCACCACAACGGGTATAGGATACTGTGGCATCAGCCGCCGCAAGAACTCCACGCCGTCCATTTTGGGCATTTCAATGTCCAACGTCAGCACATCGGGCTGCAATTCGACGATTTTATCGCGCCCCACGTACACATCGGGCGCAGAGCCGACAACTTCAATGCCCGTGTCGGCAGTAAGTCCTTTGGTGAGAATATCTCGCACCAAGGCGGAGTCGTCTATGACTAAGACACGAATTTTACGGCTCATTGTGGTTTGTTCTGATGATTCTGCGTTGTCAATATAGTGTGCGTGATACGACCTTTTGATACACTGCAGGCTGCATGTACCGAAATAACGTTTGCGAACGCCCTAAGGTTTCTGAATGTCCAATAAACAAGTAGCCGCCTGGTATGAGCGCGTCATACAACCGCCGCACTAAGGCTTCACGAGTTGGCTGGTCGAAATAAATCATCACGTTACGGCAAAACACTACATGAAAGGGTTTCTTGAAGGGAAATCGTTCGTTCATCAGATTGAGGTTGCGAAATGTTACCTCGTTTTTCACGCGAGCTATGACCTCCCACTCACCGTGTTGTCCGGACTGCTGAAAATACTTGTGCTTCAACTGCGGTGGCAGTGGAGCAATGCGTTCAGTGGAGTAGGTGCCCCGTCTGGCGGTCGAGAGTGCTTGTTCAGAAATATCGGTCGCTAACACGCCGGCTTTCCACTGGGCATAGTCTGCGCCAAGAACCTCCATCATCAACATGACGAGTATGTAGGCTTCTTCGCCTGAGGAGCAGCCTGCCGACCACACGCGCAGGTCAAAGTCCCGATGCGCGCGGAGCTTCTGGGCTATTTCGGGCAAAACATGCTGCTGAAACACCTCAAAATGGTCGCTTTCGCGCCAAAAAAACGTGTGGTTGGTCGTGATGTGGTTGGTAAGCTCGCGAACGACATCTGCCGTTTGATTGGAGTGCAGGTGCTGCAAAAATTCTCGAATAGAAGCCAGTTTGAGCCTACGCGCCGCTTTTTGCAGCCGAACCGAGACCATCAGGCGTTTTTCATCGCTGAGGTGAATACCAAAATGTTCATAGACGAACTGCTTGAACACTTCAAATTCCTGCTCAGTCATCTGAGTAAGTGATTCGCTGGGTTCGTTGGGCAGTTCGTTAGGCAGTTCCTTGAGCATAAGCATTGACGTTAACCCCACCATACTTACTTGATTGATTCACACGCATATTGACGCACGTAAAAATACGACTATTCACTCGCCAGACAAAGAACTCTTGAGAACTATTGGGGTGAGAGCAAACACTTCTTTTTCAAATGTAGCCCTCACCCCGCTTCGCGTCTAATACCGCCCAAAATCGTCGTCATCTAACTTAATCACATCGTGCGGCATCAGCAGATGCGATTTGCCCGTGTTACCGTTAGCACCAACAGACGAGGAGCGTGGGGTTGAAAATTCACCAGAGCGCACGCTGTGGTGAACGCCTTGTGCATTGCCGCCTTGCAATTGAAAGCGCGATAACATGGCTGTCAAATTCATTGCCTGCCCAGAGAGTTCCTCTGCCGCCGCCGCACATTCTTCCGCGCTGGCAGTGTTTTGCTGTGTAACCTTGTCTATTTGGCTCAAGCCCGTGTTGATTTGCGAAATGCCCTGCGCTTGCTCACTCGAAGCGGCAGCAATTTCGCCCACAATATCCGTGACCTTCGTCGAGCCGCTCACAATTTCTTTGAGTCCTTCTGCTGTTCGGCGGGCAATTTCCGAGCCGTTTTCTGCCTTACGAACAGCACCTTCAATCATCTCGGCGGTTTCTTTGGCAGCTTTTGCACTGCGAGCAGCCAGATTGCGTACTTCTTCGGCAACCACAGCAAACCCTTTGCCGTGCCGCCCTGCACGAGCGGCTTCCACAGCCGCGTTGAGCGCAAGCAGATTAGTCTGGAAGGCAATCTCGTCAATCACTTTGATAATGCGAGAAATATTTTTGCTGGATTCGTTGATTTCCTGCATTGCCTGAATCAACGCCGCCATGTCGCTATTGCCACGTTCGGCGGACTCGCGCGAATGAATCGCCAGTTGATTTGCCTGATTCGCGTTTTCGGCGTTCAAATTTGTCTGCGAGGCAATTTGGTGCATCGAACTCGAAATTTCTTCCAGCGATGCTGCTTGTTCGGTTGCCCCTTGTGATAAGGCTTGGCTTGCCGCCGACACCTGCTGCGAGCCTTGCAGCACTTGGTTGGCTGTGGCAATCACCTGCGACAGCGCGGTATTGATGGACTGCAGCGTCGAGTTCAAAGCGTTTTTCAGCACTGCGTGGTCGCCACGATAATCGCCCTTCATTTCTTTGGTCATGTTGCCTTCTGCCATGCTTTGCAGCACCTGAACGCCTTCGTTGGTCGGGTGAATGACTGCATCGAGCGTTTTGTTGATGCCTTCGACCATCTCGCGGAAGGTGTACTGGAACTTATTTGCATCGGCACGGGTGGAGAGTTTTCCGTCCACCGCAGCCTGTGCAAGCATAATAATCTCCCTATTGATGCGCTGCAAGTTTGCCTTGACCTCATCAATGCTTTGCGTGATTTTTGCCTTTTCACCCGGCAGCCTGTCCATATCCACACCAAAATTGCCAATGGCATACTGCGAAATCACCTCGACAACCCGCATTTTTACTGCAATGTGCGCCGCAACCAATTCGTTCGTCCCACGCACCATCTGTGCATAGACTCCAGCAAATTGTTCGGCATTCATACGATAACTAATCATGCCCGCGTCGTGTTGCCGTGCCATTTCTTGCTGTGCAGCCACGAAAGCGTTGAGTGTGTCTATCAGCGTATTCAGATTCGTTTTGATAGCATTAAAATCGCCGTTGTACTGCTCGGTAATGCGCGGCGGGATGTCGCCTTTGCTAATACGGTCCACGCACGTTGCTGCCACGTTTAAGGGCGTAACAATAGCATCGAGAAGGTTGTTTAAGCCCTGAATCATCTCGCGGAACGTGTGCTGAAACTTGTGCGCCTCGCCACGTTTGGACAAATTGCCCTTCACCGCAGCATCCACCAGCACTAAAATTTCGTCGTTGATGGACTTCAAGTTTGCCTTAACGGTGTCCATGCCTTGCGTGATTTTTGCCTTTTCCCCCGGTAATTTTTCCATGTCCACGCTAAAATTGCCCACTGCGTACTGTGAAATGACCTCGACAATTCGATGTTGCACGGCAATATGCGAGTGAGCAAGTTCGTTGGTGCGCCGCGCCATTTCTGCGTATTTGCCTTGAAACTGTTCGACGGGCATAGTATAGCTAATCATGCCAGCCTCGTGGTGGTTGGTCATGGCTTGCTGCTCTTGGACAAAACGGTCTATGGTTTGCACCATCTGTGCAAATGAAGCCGTGAGCGACCCGACTTCATCGCCGCCTTGTGCGCTCAGGTGAACGTCGAAATTGCCCTGAGCAACGTTGCGTGCTGCTGCTTCCATAGCTTGAATTGGTCGGCTAATAAATCCTGCAATGATGAACATGACCACCACAATCGCGCCGGAACTCACCGCGGCTATCCCAGCAATAATGAACGACTTCCGCGAAGCGGCTTCCTCCACTGGTTGCATAGACATCATGACCTCGAACGCACCGTGTACCTCGCCCACGCGCCAGTTTTCCATCTTGCCGCCCGTGATGTCTTTGCCGTCGGAACGCCCCCAGTATTCTTGGGATTTTGCCGGGTCGCCATGGCAGCGCATGCACTCTTCGGTGAGTTTCACAGGGCGGAAATACCGAATTTTGTTGGTTTCTTTGTGGATTTCCCACGTTTCTGGCACTGAGCCGCTTTCGAGTTTGCGTAACACGGTGGCCTCGTAGTCATCGGGCTGATTGTCGGGATTGCGCGGTGAAAATTTTGGCACTTTCAGCGTAAATCCCAATTCATCAGCCTTTTTCTTTGCCACGCTCATCGCCGAAAAAATCGGCACTGTGCGAAGCACTTGCTCGGCTGTCATGTTTGCCGCCCGCGCATCCTGAAAGACATTGTATCTGATTTGTTCGGCACTGTACTCACGGGCTGATTCTGCCGACAGTACCACAGCACGCGCTTTGTTTACTAAAGCGTTAATTTCGGTTTCGCGGTATAAGTTCGTGAAATACCAATAGGTTGTCACCCCACTTATCGCAGAAATTATCAGCACAGGTATCACGATTTTGTACTGAATGCGGAGATTATTCCACCACTTTCTCATACGGGCTTGTCCTTTCTCATGCAAAGGTTAAAGAGTTGAAAAGTCTTTGATAGTGCTATTGGGTTATTTGCTCTAATTCTTCGTCGCTCAGCAAACGGTTGATATTCAAGATGATTTTGACGTTCTCCCCAACCCGCCCAATGCCTTGAATGTAGCGGCTTTGCGAGCCTTTGGTTGTTTTGGGTGGCTCAGAAACGTTCGTTTCTGGAATAAGCAACACTTCCGAGACTTCATCCACAATCAGCCCAACCGATGTGCCGTTCATATCTACCACGATAATGCAGGTGCGGTCGCCGTATTCTTTGGGCTGCAAATGAAACCGCAGGCGCACATCTATCACTGGAATAATTTTGCCCCGAAGGTTTATCACTCCTTTGATAAAAGCATCTACGTCAGGCACTTCGGTAATGCGTTGAATACCGATAATTTCCGTCACGAACCGAATCTCGACCGCGTACTCTTCTTCGGCAAGCCGAAAGGTTAAATAGCGGTCTTTCTGTGTGTCCTCGTCGTCTAAGAGGTCATCGGTGTCTATATCGCGTTCGTTATTCAGCATCGTGTTCAGCATAAAGCAAATGTGTGATAACAAGTGACAAAAAAAACATATTTTTACGTAACAACTGCACCATTCGACGTACTGAGCCTAACAACAGCCTCGACATCAACAATCAAGCCTATCTCGCCGTTGGACAAAATCATGCAGCCCGTAATGCCCCGCACACTCCCAATGTAGTCCGATAAGCCCTTGACCACTATCTGCTGCTGTCCCACGATCTCATCAACCAACAACCCCGCCTTGCTGCCACCATGCTCCACCACCACCACTATGCCCTTGCCGATGTCACGCTCCCCATCCGCACGACCATACACCTCGTGCAAACGCACCACCGCTATCATCTCCTCCCGCACACGCACCAACTCCACGCCGTCCATCGTCCGCGTTATCTGCTCCGAACGCGCACGAAACGCCTCCCGTATCACCACTATCGGCAGCGCGTAGATCCCGCTGCCCACACGCACTATCATCCCCTCCATCATCGCCAACGTCAGCGGTATCCGCAACACAAACCGCGTGCCCCGTCCAAACTGGCTCTCCACCGTTATTCGTCCCTGCAACTTCTCGATGTTCTTCCGCACCACGTCCATACCCACTCCACGACCCGATATCTCCGATACCTCCGCCGCCGTCGAAAAACCCGCCTCGAAAATATACCCCCATATCTCCGCATCGCTCACGCGCTCCACACCCGCCGCGTGATGCGCCTTCAGTATCCCCTGCTCCTGTGCCTTCCGCATAATCTTCTCCCGCGACAAACCCCGTCCGTCGTCTTCAAGCACTATCACTATCTCGTTGCCCTCGTACCTCGCTGCCAACCGTACCGTCCCCGTTTCTGCCTTCCCAGCACGCACACGCTCCTCCACGCTCGGCTCTATGCCGTGGTCTATCGCATTGCGTACAAGGTGCATCAACGGGTCCGATAACTCTTCTATCACCGTCTTGTCCATCTCCGTTTCCCCACCTTCGATGACAAACTGCACCCTCTTGCCAACACGCACCGATACGTCCCGCGCAAGGCGTTTCATCTTGTTGAACAAGCCTTCCAACGGCATCATCCGCAGTGCCATGCTGACTTCCTGCAGCTCCCGCGTTATCTTGTTCAACATCCCCGCAGCGCGGCTGAAACGCGGCAATTCCAAACCCTGAATATCGGGGTTGTTCACCACCATCGTCTCGACGGTAATCAGCTCCCCCACAAGGTTCAACAGCGCGTCTAATTTCCCCGTGTCCACCCGAATCTCTTTCTTCTCTGCCTTCTTCTCCGTCTTCCTGTCCACCTGCTCTACGCCACCAACGCCCACCTTTGCTGCTTGTGCGGTCTGAGGTCTATCAGGCTGCCTATCAGGTCTGTCAGGTCTATCGGGCGCATCAGTGGGCAACAGTTCTGAGGGTTCTGGCTGCGCTTGAGCAGAAGCTTGAGCAGAAGCAAGCAGAGCAGAAGTTTGTTTATCAAGCTGTTCCAGCACGTCACTGATGTTCGTTCGCTGCTGCGCGGTCTGGGCGGTCTTCGATGCGGAAGTGTCTTGCTCTGCGGCACTGCTGGCTCGCAGGACTTCGTTGCGAATCACATCCAAATTCGACAGAATCACCGTGAACAGTTCTGGATACAGTTGCAATTCGTTGTGGTAAAGCGCATCCAGCACGTGTTCCAAATCCATGCTCATCCCCTCAACTTCGCCAAAGCCCATAAACCCTGAATTGCCTTTTAAGCTGTGAACAGCACCAAAAATTTCGCCTAACAACGCACGGTTGGCAGGCTCTTGTTCGTAGCGCAGCGTTGCTTCTTCGGCAACAGTTATCAAGTCTAAGGCTTCGGTGAAATATTTCTGCTTCATGCCGGCAGCCAGACCGCTAAAAAAGTCTTCCTCATCAATGGCAGCCATGAAGGTTTCGCCGAACGAGGTGTCTGGTGTGGCAAGTCGTTGCTCCAAGAGCTGCGAAGGATTATATCCCAGAGAAGTGTCGTCGTGTTCGGCACTGAACACGCCTTTGCGAACTTTGACGGCATGGTTGAGTTTACCAAGAAGTTGTTGGGCGGTGTCAGACGAAACCACGTCTGTTCCGTACTGTTCAATGTGTTTGAGAAGGATTCTGAGGGTGTCGAACGTCTCATAGAGCAGGGATATTGTCGGGACATCCATCATCTCATTTGTTCGGCGGAACACATCCAGCAAGGCTTCAGCCTCGTGGGTAAGGGCATTGACCACAGGGAGTCCCAAAAATCCAGAATTCCCCTTGATATTGTGGAATAAGCGAAATACTGCTTCGATGGCAGCGCGATTGTGTTCGGCTCCAAGCAATTCAACCGTGGGTTCTTCGCTGTCTAAAGCGTCCAGCGTTTCATGCACAAAACCGTGCAGCATCTGCTGTATATCAAATTCCTGCATAGTTCATAATTTCTGTTGGTCAGTACCATGAGTTTGCACTGTTTGAAAGGGGTTGAAATTGCGAACGTCCCATCGTCGTCCGATGAGTGTAAGGTTGTTGTGCGAACAACGTTTTTTCAAGACGTTACGACTCTCGTGGCAGATAACACAAAAACTTTTTTGCGGCGCACCTCCAGAATATAAGAAAAAAAATGTAGATTGTGCTACTGCAAAGAACAAAAAGGCATTTTTCATGCGGCAAATTCACCGTTTCATCATTGTTTTCGAGGTTGATAGTGTCACACTCTGCGTACTACGTGCCGTCATTGTTTCCTGCATTGTCTATTCCAGCACGTATGCGTGCTAAAGCTCATTACTCGGGCAATAACGTGGGGATAGCGATGATAGATTCGGGGTTTATTCCTCACCCGGACTTAACCAAACCAGACAATCGCATTCGATGTTATTACGATGCCGTCACGCAGCAAGAATCGCCGCTACCACCTGAGCAACCCGAAGTGTATTCTTGGCACGGCACGATGACGGCTTGCACCGCAGCAGGCAATGGATATTTATCCAGAGGGCTGTATTCGTCGTTGGCATACAAAGCCCACGTGGTGCTGGTACGCACAATGGACGAGCATGGAAAAATTCCCACAGCGCGTATTGTCCACGCTATGGAATGGTGTTTGGCAAACGCCAAAAAATTCGGCATCAACATCATCAATCTGTCTGTGTATGCCGATGAAATCAGCATTGACCCAACGCATCCGCTCAACAATCTTGTCGAGGAAGCTTCTGAACGCGGCATCGTTGTTGTAGCGGCTTCCGGCAATAATCCCCGCGCCCCATTGCGTCCTCCGGCTTCTGCGCCGTCGGCAATCACTGTTGGCGGTTTGGACGACAAAAATACGCTTGGTGTCCGCGACAACGACCTCTACACTTCCTCGTTTGGCAAAGCTGCCGATGGTATGATTAAGCCGGAGGTGATTGCGCCAGCGATTTGGCTGCCCGCGCCGATTTTGTACGGCACGGCTGTTCACCAAGAGGCTTCAGCGCTCGTAGCTATGGATTCGATGACCGACGAAATGCTCATGAAAACCCTGCCTATGCTGCTTGCACACACGCAATTACCACTCGAACTCTTGCGCTCAAAGCGTCCTGCTGAAGTTCGCAAAGCCATTGAAGAGCGGCTCAAGGCTGAAAAAATTATCTCGCCGTATTACAAGCACGTGGACGGAACATCGTTTGCTGCGCCGATAGTGTGTTCGGTTGTTGCACAGATGATGGAAGTCAATCCCCACCTTACGCCCCAAGAAATCAAGGATATGCTGATAGCCACTGCTCGCCCTCTGCCCAATTACCCGCGCGAACCACAAGGTTACGGTGTTGTGCGGGCTACGTCCGCAGTCGAAGCGGCTATCTACGGGCTCAAGAACGTTCTGAGCAGTAGCGACATCGAAACCACCAATGAAGTTGCCGATGAATACATAGAGCAGATGGAAGCCCATGAACCAGTCATTGCCCAACAACTCGCACAACAGCCCTAATGTGCGCAAGCAATTCATCTCGTGTGCGTTGCGCTGCTGAAGCACTGCTGCACTGCTATGCCCTTTCGGTAACAAAATGGCTGACGGAGCGTTGTAAATGTTCCGTTAAGCGGCTTAAATCCTCTGCCGTGCGTGCAATTTGCTCTGTGGTGCGTGCTGCCTGCTCTGCCACAGCACGGATGGTTGCCACATTGTCAGCAATTTCATTGCTCATGGCGGCTTGTTCGGTGCTGGATTGAGCAAGCAGTGTTACGTCGGCACTTGCACTGCGCGTTGCGCCGATAATGCGCTCGAGTGCCGAAGCGGCTTTGGATGCGGCTTCTTTGCCGCGCTCTACTTCTGCGGTACTGGTGTTCATCGAGGCAACAGCTTTCATGGTATCGGCTTGAATGTGCGTAACGGTGGCGGCTATCTCCTGCGTGGCTTGTGTGGTGCGTTCGGCAAGTTTACGGACTTCATCGGCAACAACGGCAAAGCCGCGTCCTTGGTCGCCCGCACGAGCCGCTTCAATGGCAGCATTGAGCGCAAGCAGATTTGTTTGGTCGGCAATTTCCTCAATCACCTTGACGATTTCGCTGATTTGTTCGCTATTTTTGCCAAGTGAACGAATCATCTCGGCTGCTTCGACGACAATAGCCGCAATGCGGTTAATGCCCTCAATAGTTGCCGAAATCACTTTTCCGCCTTCTTGCGCGTCGTTGCTGGCTTCGAGCGATTCCCGTGCGGCTTTGGTGGCTTGTTCGGTACTGGTGGCAATCGTGTCCGCCATGCGCTCAATTGCCTGAGCAATGGCAACAGTTTGCTGGGCTTGCTCGCTCATGCCAGCCGACATCTGCTCAGTGCTGGCGGAAATCTCCGCGCTTGCGCTCGCGGTGGCTTGAACGGACTCAACCACGCTGCCCACCAATTCGCGCATAGTTACCACGGCGTTGTTGTAGCCAGAAAACAAGCGTCGGATGTCGTCTTGGCGTGCGCTGTGGTCAAGCGGCAGTACTTGCGTTAAATCCCCGTTGGCAAACTGCTCCACGCTTTGGAGCATTGCCTCGACGCTGCGTTTGAGGTAGAGTTTTTCGTGTTCGGATTGTTGGACAGCCTGCTCAATTTTCAGTTCTACGCTGCGTTTTTCCTCTGCCAATCGTTCAATGCCCTGACGAATATTGCTCACCATAACGTTAAAGGCTTGCCCTAACAGCCCAATTTCGTCGGTACTCATCGCCTGCACCAATTGGTTCGTGTCGCCCGATGCAACCTTCTGTGCCTTTTCGGTGAGTTCCTTGAGCGGTTTGGAAAGAGAATGCACCAGCAACCGCCGAAACAGTAGCGTCAGCACAAGGCTCAATAGCGTGAGCGTGATGCCCATAATCATCGTGCTGCGAACAAACTTGCGGCTTTCGTCCTTAAATGCTTCTGCTTGCTTGCGGTTCAACTCGGTGAGTTCATGCAAGGCTTCAGCAACGTGTGCGCTGTTGCGTCCGCCGACATTGTAGATTTCATGCACAGCGTCGCTGGGACGGTTTTGCAGTGCGTACTGCACAATTCTGGTACGAGCAGCAAAAAAGTCTGTGAGCGCGGATTGTAACTTAGCAAAAATGCGCCGTTCTTCCTCGCTCAGTATTGCTTGCTGATACACTCTCGTCAAGCTATCATTGACAACTTTAATGCTGTCAATGCGTTGTGCATAGACAATGCGCTTGAGAGAATCTTCCACCAAAATAGCGTCGCGCATCAAAATCCGTGTGAATTGCACGGTATTGCGAATTTCCCCAATCGTTGCAATCGGCAGCAGATTATTCACATACACATTTTCCAAGTTGTCCCCGCTCTTGTCTATCGAACGCAAACTCAGGATGCCCGAAAGCATGATAATCACAACCAACGAGCCGAACGCTATTGCTAATTTTGTCCCCACATTGAGGTTGTAGTACCAACGCATACGTCAAAAAATAAAGGTTTACAATAAAGCTGTGGATGTCAATTCAAAGGCGAGCTACGCATGTAGAGTCTTGCCATTTATCTGCTGTGTTTCTCTTTCTTTCTCTTTTTCTCTCTGCGCTCTCCGCGTTCTCTGCGCTCATACACAAAAGCATCATACATAAAAGCATAAGGCTCGTGCGGTTAAAAATTACAACACGCAATGCCAAAGCTGCCCACGATTCAACGTAAATTTTGGCTTACCTTTCAAGTGCATACCGCCAAAGGGCGAGTTTTTGCTCTTGGAACGTGAACGGGTAAGGTCAACTGTCCATTCCTCGTTCGGCGCAACAATAGTCAAATTTGCTGCTGCCCCTGCCTCGATACGAACGGGTGGTAAGCCCAAGATTTTGCGCGGATTAACGGCCATCAGTTCTACCAAGCGTTCCAGCGAACAATGTCCCGCGTGAACAAGGTACGTCATTGCCAGACCAAATGAAGTTTCCAGCCCCGTAATGCCATTTGCCGCCAGATGAAACTCCGTCTCTTTCTCATGCAAAGCGTGCGGCGCATGGTCAGTGGCAATACAATCAATCGTGCCGTCGCGCAGCCCTTCGACGATGGCATCAATATCCGCTTGAGTTCTGAGCGGTGGATTCATCTTGGCGTTCGTATCATAGTGCCGGACAGCTTCATCAGTAAGCACAAAATGATGCGGCGTAACTTCGCACGACACACGCTCACCACGCGCCTTTGCAGCACGAACCAACTCGACGCTGCCTTTGGTGCTCAGATGCGAGACGTGATAACGCCTATTGCCGTTGTACGCCGCAAGCATAATGTCTCGGGCAACGATGATTTCCTCTGCTACTCGTGGATACCCCTTCAACCCCAGTACCGTAGAAACCGCGCCTTCGTTCATTGAAAATCCTTCGGTAAGGCTGTGTTCCTCGCAATGCTGCGACAACAATCCATCAAAGGGCGCAACGTACTGAAATGCCCGGTGCATCATCTCTGCGCTTGCCACACACGCTCCGTCGTCGGAGAACATGAGCGCGCCGTGTTCCATCAACTCTATCATTGGCGACAGCGTTTTGCCTTCGCGCCCAAGCGTGATAGCAGCACAGCAGTACACTTCTGTCAGCGTCGTGCGTGCTCGGTTTTGAATGTATTCCAGTGTTGGAGCATTGTCTATGGCTGGCACGGTGTTCGGCATACAGCATACACCGGTGAATCCCCCATTAGCAGCTGCATTGGTTCCCGTTTCTATCGTTTCTTTGTATTCCTGTCCCGGTTCGCGCAAATGGACGTGCATGTCGAATAGTCCGGGCATACAGACAAGGTCAGTCCCGTCCACAATCATTATCTCGGCAGCATTATGTTCTTGATTTTCAAGACTTTGCGGTGGTTCTTTTGAACAATGGCGAATAGTTCCAAGTCCGGGCGTAGCATGGTCAATGAGCAGATGAAGCCTTGTATGAATATGATATTGAGGTTCAGTAACAAGGATGTTCCTGAAGTATATGGTTTTAATTTGTCTCTCTGTTTTACTATTCATAAATTTTGCAATAACAACATTTAAGAAAATCCCGCAAAAAGAAAGCCGAACGTTCTCTGAAAAGTATTCCAGAACATTCGGCTCAAGATTACGGAAAAAACTTGATTGTTCCTACGCAAAAATAGGGTTATCAGGTGGGATTATTGCTTGTGCGACTATGATTGAATAAGCGAAAAAAACTCTGAACGCAGTTCGGCACGGTGAGCTAAATCGCCGCGCAGCACCGATGTAACCATTAGCGCATCGTCTTCGTTGCTGCTTACGCCACGAGCAATCATGCAGTAGTGTTTGGCTTCAATCACCACGCCTAAGGCTTTGGGCTTTAAGAAATGCTCCAAAAAATCTGCCACTTGTTCGCCCAGCTCTTCTTGGATTTGTCCGCGCCGTGCAAACCAATCAACAATGCGCGTAAGTTTTGACAAGCCAAGCACATAGTCGCCTGGAATATACCCGATGGCACAAGTGCCTGAAATGGTCTGCCAGTGGTGTGAACACATGGACATCACCTTGATTCCTTTGCTGATAACCAGTTCGTCCACCTGTTTGCGGTTTGGGAACACCGTACACGCAGGCGGTGGCTCAAATCGACCACGGAACAATTCATCTACCCACATTTTTGCTAAACGGTGCGGCGTGTTTTGCGAATTCGGGTCGTTGCGGTCAAGTCGAAGAATATCAAAGAGTTCAATGATTTTTTCTTCGACAAGCAGTTTCATCGTTGCTCGCTCGTCTTCTGAAAGCGGCATATTTCCGTTGGCATCAAAAAGCGCGGCACCTTGAGCATTAACCGTTGGAAACGCTGCTGTTGATGGTGTATCTGCGCCGTTTGACTCCGAAGGGCTTTCCGCGCCATTCAACGGCACAAAGGGATGCAGTCCGTTGCCAGCAGCCACGCCAGCACGGGCGTTGCCGTGAAAGCCGTTGAGGGGTTTTGTGTTCAAGAGATTCATACAAACTCCGCTTCTTCGTGGCGCACAGCAAAACGGCGGAGCGTGACGGGCGCACCAAAGTATTCCACAAAATTGTTGTCCGATTCAAAGAGTTTAATGGAATGCAATTGACCACTGGGCAGGCGTGATGCTAAAATCTGCCAAAACATCACAGCGAGGTTTTCCGCTGTTGGGATAATGCCTTGCAGGAAATCCACATCGTAGTTAAGATGCTTATGGTCGACCTTTTCAATAACATGCTCTTCGACGATGTCCCGTAGCTTTTTCAAATCAATCACATAGCCCGTCTCGGGGTCGGGCTGCCCTGCGACGGTCACCTCCAATACGTAGTTGTGACCGTGACCGCGAGGGTTATTACACTTATCAAAAATAGCATCATTCTTTTCATTGCTGAACTCCGGATTATACAGACGATGCGAAGCCGAAAAGTGGCATTTTCTCGTGACGTACACCATACGTTATGACCCTCAAAAGTGCTAAAAATTGTTTATTGACTCGCATTAACTGTGCAGAGACGTGTGCTGAACAGAACTGCATGATGTTCACAGCGTTTTGTTTACTTATTTGGTTACTGTTTAGGACGTTCGCAGCATGGTACTTTTTGGTATTTTTTGAGCAAGGGAGTATTCCCTTTTGCTTGCACAAGGCGAGCATTACTTTGCGGCTGCCACCACCTTCATACACGATAGAGGTACGCAAAGATTGTACGGATTGCACGTTTTTGGATAAGGAAATTCTTTGTTCTTTACAACTCTGGAGCATTCTTGAGTCTGACCGTGCCCTGTTCGGCATTATGAAATCCTCTCGGTACGCGCCTTCAAAGAGGCTAAAAATCTACACCCCATGATAAAACAAACCGTGGTGCGCTCAAGCCCGAACGTAAATTCAAGAATGCCATATCCACTTTGAGCGGAATACCAATGATAAAAAATCGCACTCCTACGCCCACGCTCATCAGAATACTACCGCCAATAGGCGGTGTGGGATTGCCGGTTTGGTCTATGATAATCTCTGGTAAATCCCACGTAAAATCATTCGTCCAGGCACTTCCTGCATCTACAAACAACGCAGCTTGAACATTTTGCAGCAACCCTGAGACCGGTCCTGCACTCACGTTTTGGGAAATCGGAATGCGCAATTCTACGTTCGTAGCCACATAGCGTGTTCCGGTCATCACGCCAACATCAAAGCCTCTGAGCGGTTGCCCGGGTACCATGAACACCAAGTCTTCGGCGCGTTCAAACGGTGCAGGTCCGCCGTAAAAAATCTGATTTTCCATGCCGCCCACAAAAAACCGTTGTGGCGCACCGCCAATACTCACACCCGCAGCACCGCGTACAGCAAGCGTGGCAGCGTTTTTCCACGGCAGGTCTATTGGCACATAGCGGCGGTAATCGGCTATCAAGCGTACAAAACTCAGAGCGTTCACCCCAAGTCCCGAAGCATCCAACGCAACGTACCCACGTGAACCTTTGGAAGGCGCGTACACGCCTGCTTTGGTATCGTCGAACACGTAGCGCAGTTCTGGCACAAAGAGCATTCGCGTTTCTTGTGGCACGCGGGCATCGTCCACTGTTTCGCGGCTGGTGTTTATCCAGCGCAAACTGCCCTCCAAGCGGCTCGCGGCGTTCAACGGCAGAATAGCTCTGCCGCCTAAGCCCCAGTACGCCAGCCTTGCGACCACGTAGTTCCGTATCGAAGGCTCAAACAGGGTCAGCAGCCGCCACGTATGAACGTAATTGGCTTCATAGTCTATCACGTTGGGCAGATAGGCGTAGGAAAGGTATAAATCGGTATTCTGGAAATTCCACTGAAAATTTGCGCCGCCGAACACCCTGTGGTCGCCCATAATATCGGTATAAAGCCCTTGAACGGCAAACCGAAACTGCACAAAGGTATCCCAAATGGGATTAACGGTAAAATAATCGTTTGCCAGCGAGAGTTTGTAAGGACGCGAAGGCAGTTTGCCCAGCGTGGTAGTGTCGGTTTCTTGTGCCAACTGCTCCGAAAGCGCGATTGCTGTGGCGGTCTCCACATCGGGAAACACCATTTTTTGACGCGAAAAATCAATATCGACATTGCCATAGCCCTTAAGCGGCTCGCGTTGCGTGAGCGATGGAACACTGTCTTCACGATTTTCCAGCAACTCTATGGTGCGCCCTGCTGCTTCATCGCGTTCGGCAAGGTCTTTCCGGTACGCCGTCACGCCAAGCGGCGTAGCGACCTTGCGTTTAAGCGGTTCAGCAAGCAATAGGAGTTCTCCAACGCCACGCTTGGTTGTTTGCAGCACCGCTACACTGCCGTCTCGCGGCATAGAAACGCTCGTAATGCTGTACAGCGACGATGTTTTGGGCGTAAGCTCTTTGGTCAGCAGATTGAACTGATACAGGTTGCTAATGCCGTTTTTATCGCTGGTAATAAACACGCTCAGATTATTGGGAGCAACGGCAATCGACGTTTTGCGGTTTTGTGGGTCATTGGTCAGGCGTTCGATGCGCCCTGTGGCAAGGCTCACGCTGTACACATCGCTTTGGGTTACGTCGTATTCCCACATTGGTGCACTGAGCGGCGCAGGCTCGGTCAGCTTGGGCGGTGTGGGCTGCGCGGACGAACCCACCACGCCTTTACTCGCTGTAACGTTAGCCTGTGCTTGGGTTGCTGGCTGCTGCGTCGGTGAATTGTGGACTTTGCCACGCTCGGAAATAAAAAACAGCGTTTTACTATCCCACGCCCACACGGGCGCAAGTTCGGAAAAAATATCATTGGTTACTTTGCGGACTTTGCGCGTGGCAAGTTCCATCACATAGATATTCGGAAACTCATTGACCGCAGCCGAAAATGCTATCATTTTTCCATCAGGCGACCACGCTAAGGCGTTGATAATCTTAAATCCTACGTCCATCACCGTTTTTTCGCCTGTTGTAGGATTAAGTATAACAATCACGTCCTGGCCACGTTGCGGCACTGATACCGCAAGCCTTGAACCGTCGGGCTTCCACGTAATGCTGCGCTCCATTGGATAGAGTATATCGTCGTCGGCAACGCTCCCAAGCGTCATCAGAGTCTGCAGCTTTCGCGTTTTCATGTCGAAGATTTTCAATGCAACCTCGCTCCCCTCGTTGAGATGCTGGGTAGATGCAAATGCTGCTTTGTCGCCGTTGGGAGAGATTACACCACTACTTACGTAGGATGTTGATGTGTGCAAATTTGCAATACTGTCAATTAAATGTACACCGAACGCACTTGCGTCCTGAAAACGCGCAGCATCGGCACGGTACTGCTGCTGCAACTCCTGCTGCCACAGCCGCCAAAACGGTTCAGTCGTCATGCCAAACGCTCCGCGAAAGGCATTTTCCAGCGTGCCTACGGCACGCACACGGTTCAGGATTTCGCCAACTTTTCCCGTGCCGTATTTGGTGGCAATAAAAGCAAAAAATGCCTGACCAATATACGCCCGCATCTGGTTCGAGGCATCAGTGTTCAGCGTAGCAAGCGAAGGAAAGGTCTGATTGAGAATCAAGTCTCGAACGTAACTGTCTGCTTTGGTGGTGTAGCCGCCAGCAGCCATGTATTCAGCAAATCCCAACTGCATCCATTCGGGCAAATCCACACGAAAACTGCCCGACACACTGCTTTGAATAAAGCCTCCAAAAAACATTTCGTTCATCACGGCTTTTGCCAAACCGTGCCGCAGAGCATGACGGAACTGCCCCCAATCGCCTTGAAACGGCATAATCACGCGATTTTTGGAAATGTCGGTCGAACCACCAACACCGCGCGGCAGCAGCGTGGTGATGCTGTTGGTTTGCAAAAATTCGTTGTAAGAGTTATAGACTATCACGGGAATACGTGTGCCGACGATAAAATTCAGCGTGCGCTGGAGCGTCTGCAAATGCTCCTCCACCACGATTGCCGCGTATTGCGCTAGATACTCCCCGCCCTGATGGTAATACACGTCGAAGTTTCGGGATTGCAAAGAGTTCCACTCAAAGGTTTGATACTGTGCATTGGCACGACCAAATTGTACGGGGTTAAACACACCAAATTGCCCGGGCGTGTCGATTGTTTGGGCTTGCGTGGTGGGTGCAAGCGCAATGCTTACCAGCATGATTACTGAATATACCCACAGCGCAGCCCGCAAAGGCATCTGGACAGCGGCTGAGGTGTGCAAAGTCAAAGCGTTCATAATACTATGATTTATGCTGTGAGATTTTTGGTGATAGGTGATTGCAGAACGTGTGCAGAGCGTCGTAAAAGCAGCAAAAAGAACGGCATACCAGATTCCTACGATGATTGTTGGTGCTTCCTACACGCGTAAAGACGCAAGAACGGCGTTTTTGGTTTTGCCAAAGGTTTTGCCAAAAAGTGTTGAAGTGCAGGTCATCAAGATTGGTCGTGCAAACGGAAACGCCGCTTGAAGGTATGTTGTTCAAACGGCGTTCGGTGTTCATTCATAGCCCCCCAAGCATGGTTTTTTTTAGTCATTAACGCCTTCGGCGGATGTAGAGTCTGTTGAACTGGGCGATGCTCCGTTTGGCACTACATTTTCCAAAGGTTCTTGCGTGGACGAACCAGAGCCACTGGTTTCAGGAGTAAAAGCATTAAAGCGCATGCCAGCTTTGTAACCTAAGAGAGGGTCTTTGTACACTTTTGCCATAAACCGCGCCCAAATCGGCGAGGCAGCCGCTCCGCCCTGAGCATACCAGCCCGTGAACTTCACGCGCTGGTCGTCGAAGCCAACCCACACACCCGCGCAAATTTGCGGTGTAAAGCCCACAAACCACGCATCGGTAAAATCATTCGTTGTTCCTGTTTTTCCGGCGGCTTCATATGGATACCACCGCCGCACCCGCGAAGCCGTGCCGCCATCAACGACGTTGCGCATCATGCCCACCATATCTCGTGCCACTTTAGGTTTAACCACATCGCTGACATTCGTAGGCTTTTTACTACGGTCGTACAGAACGTTGCCGTAGCGGTCTTCAATTTTGGCTATCGCATATGGCTCAATGTACACGCCTTGATTCGGGAAGAAACTAAAGGCGGCAGTCATTTCCAAAGGTGTAACTTCTTCCGAACCCAAAGAAATCGAAGGCACAGCGTCCAAATCGGACTTAATGCCTGCTTTACGAGCTATTTTGATAACATCGCTGGGACGGATATTTTCGGTAACAAGCCTTGCAGCCACGCTGTTGATGGAAAACTTGAGTGCTGAAGCCAATGCCATTGGTCCGCCGTCTTTGCTGCCTATGACCGTCCATGTTTTTCCGCTTGGCAGCACGTACGACAACGTTCCACTTTCGACCTCGCTGTACGGACTCATACCAGCCGACAACGCTGCTGCATAGACAAATGCCTTAAACGACGACCCCGGTTGGCGGCGAATTTGCGTTACGTGATTTAGGGAGTATCGAGCTTCTTTGCCAAAGACCGAAGAACCCACCATAGCGCGAATTTCCCCCGATGCGTGGTCTATTGCCACAAAGCCCGTCTGAATGCGCAGTACTTTTTCTTTGACCATTTGCACAAATGCTGGATTGGCTTTCAAGCCTCGCAGAATGGCACTCCGCTCGGCATCGCTTTGGGCATTGATGTAGCCCGATGTTTTTTTCGCCTCTTTTTCAAGAAATTCATTCAGCAAATCCTCTTTGCCTTTCCACGACCAACCACGCATAAATTCCTTTTGAAACTCCTGCAAATGGGCTTCTACGGCATCGTTGGCGTAGCGTTGCATACGTGCATTGAGCGTGGTAGTGATTATCAGCCCATCACGGTACAGGTCGTATCCTTTTAATCCGTATTCCTTTAAGCCCTCTTCGCTGCTCAGTTTTTGACGAATCCATTCCACAAAGTGTGGTGCAATATTCTGGGACATCTCCAGTTCCTCAGGTGTTGCCAACACCACAGGCGCATTTTTCATGCTTTGATACACGGCCTCGTTAATAAAGCCCATTTCGCGCATGGCGTACAGCACAACGTTACGGCGTTGTTTAGCGGCATCTTCGTCTTTTTCAAACCTTCCCGGACGTTGCACCACACCCACCAAATAGGCACATTCGGCGGTGGTAAGTTGTTGGGGTGATTTGCCGAAGTACACCTGCGCGGCAACTTGCAAGCCGTTTGCGCCACGCCCAAAATAGACCGTGTTGGCGTAGAGTTCCAGAATTTCGCGTTTGGTATGAGTGCGTTCAATTTCCAGCGTTGTGAAGGCTTCTTTTATCTTGCGGCTGAGCGTTTGTTCGTGCGACAAATACAGATTCCGCGCCAATTGCTGGGTAATGGTCGAACCGCCACCCGGCACACCAAGAGTCACTTTCAGAATAGCAAGTTTGAGCAAGCGAAAGACGTGAATTCCCCAATGATTGAAAAACTCACGGTCTTCAGTGGCTATCAGCGCGTTAATAAAGTCTTTGGGGATACTGTCCAACGGCATGTATCGGCGTTGCTTGATGTAGTATTGGTCAAGCAACTCGCCGTCCGAACTCAGAATTTGCGTAGCAAGTTCGGGTTTGGGGTTTTCGATTTTCTCTAACGAAGGCAGCCCCGTCGAAAGCACCCATGAAGTGTACAGCACCGCGAACACGATGGGCGCAACGGTCAGTACCACAAGCGTATAAAACACCTTGCGCGGTGTCAGGTGTTTTTTAATGGTTGCAAAAGTCAGTGTTGTGTTACTCATGCTGCGAAGTTACAAAGTCTGCCCTTTTTGGCAAAGGAAAGTTCTCGGAAACAAGGATTTTTCAGGACTACGGGCTTTTGGCTGGGCTTTTAGTAGTATAGTAGCTGAAGGCTGTTGTTTTGAGGAACTTGAAGACCTTTATGGGAAGACCACTTGCTGCGGGCATCGGCGAAAGCCCTATGAACTTTAATCCTCGTACAAATCCACAATTTGCCCTTTGAGTTTTTTGTAAAGGATAGCGCGAGCGCGAAACAAATGCGCTTTGACCGTGCCAAGTGGTATGCCAAGTTTATCGGCAATTTCTTGGTAATCCATATCTTCCTCGTGGCGCATACGAATCACCACACGGTATTTTTCCGGCAGGTTATTGATAGCATCAATGATAATGTCCGCTCGTTCCCGACTGTGTAAGTCGCTGTCGGGCAGCGTGGTGTTGTCAGGAATTTCATACTCCATCGTACCGTCTTTTGTTTCGACAGGTTGGTCTATGGAAAAGGCTTTAAGGCGTTTTTTGCGAAGAAAATCAATGCAGTGATTGGAAGCGATTTTGTACAGCCACGTCGAAAACGCATATTCGTTATTAAAATTTGCCAAGGCTTGAAAAGCTTTGATAAAGGTCTCCTGCACCAAGTCTTCGATGTCGTTCGGATGCGCGTGCATCATTCGCCGAATCAGACTGGTAATAGCACCGCGATATTTTTTTTCCAAGAGCTTGAACGCCGTTTGCTCCCCCGCTACGGCACGCTGAATAAGGTCGGTATCGTCCTGACGCGACAAATGCTGGCGTTCTTGTTTAGAAAGTCCTGACTGCGTGCTTTGCATACTCTACGCTCTCTCCGCGCGTTTACTGTCCGCGCGTTTACTGGTGATAAGGCAAGTGTTTGTGTCTGCTACTCAGCGATCTTAAATCTTAAAGTTGCATTGTGCGCCGCGCCGCAGCGTCATTTGTGTTGCTTTATGCCGATGCAATTTAATCAAATTAATCAAACAACGTGTTGTCCGCAAAAACAATCCAAAAGCTATGCATGAGGAATGGCTGCCCCCAACCATTCTCTTTGGTGTGGACAGCCATTCTTTAGAATTCTTTGTTTATCTCTTGAACAACGCTAATTCACGCTATTTTTTGCCCTGTAACGTCTGCAAAAACGCCGTAGCAGCCGATGAAACGGCTGCTATAAGCGAAGCAATACGCTGCAAAGGCTCGGTAATATTTGCCTCAACAAACAAACGCAGCCGTCGCAACTGAACACGCAATGCCTCGACCTCGGCAAAAATTCCTCCTGATTGACTCATATCCCGATGAATCTTTTCGGTAATTAAAGCACCATATTTTGCGGCTTCTTGACCGTGTTTGGCAGCTTCTTCGGCATGCACCAACATTCCCAACACGTGCTGCCGAAGTTCTTTCAGTTCGTAGGGCAGCGTTGTGAGCATTTGACCGAGCGTACGCAACTGCCCATGCACTTCATCCAGCACTAAACGCACCGAACGCAACACCACCAGAGCATACAAACACACAGCTGTTATCGCCGCCAATGCACAGCAGGCAGCTATGCTCACCCAAAATTCCATCTGTTATTCCCAAAGCGAAAAAGGATGGTACATATGTTGAATAGAACGCCCCGGTAGCAATATTTCCGTGCGAACTACTCTCTGAAACCGCTCACAGGCAGCGTTTACAGTTCTGGCAACTGCCTTCTGGCTGACCTATGCAGAGCAACTTGCACAATATCATCTGTAATCATCTGTGCAATATTTACGCAATATCGGTATCGTTGCCATGAAAGCGATTTTTTCCCATCTCCTGACGAAATGCCTCGGCACCAGCTTGGGCAGCGTCTTGGATACGACCAATATTGTCTTTGATGCCCGTTTGGGTAGCTTGCCCAATGCGCACTCGTGCATCTTTCATCATCGTTTCAGCTTCTGAAAGCAGCTGCCCAGCTTGTTGGCGCGTGGTGCGAACAATTTCATCGGCTTTTGTTCTGCCTTCATTTACGTATTCGCCAAAACGCTTCGACTGTTCGCCTGCAAATTCGCTCGCGCGACCGTAGAGGTCTTCGGAACGTTCGGCAATGTCGCGGCGCAGTTCCGCGCCACTTTTAGGAGCCAACAACAGCGCGATTGCTGCGCCAATTGCTCCACCGAGAATCATTCCAACGGCAAGTCCTTTGGTGTAGGAATTTTCATTATGTTGAGCCATAACGGATAAAATATTAAAAGTTAAATGTGGAAAGAATAGTTCTCATTACATCATTTTTCGCACTTCATATACAGCAAGTGAGACATAATGAGAGTATTCACGTGATTTATATTCTGTACTATCTTATCTGTCTTATACTATGACACTTTTGCAGTAGCAGGGAAACAAGAGATTGCAACCCCTTGTTATGTCCTCTTGTTATGGTCAAGGTTATGTCAAGTCTTGTATAGCAAAAAAGTATATTTCTTGTTCATTCCTTGTTCAAAAAATGCTCTTTTGCGAAAGTCCTATATCAACGTTCTTCATCATTGTTCATTTTTGCCCTTCTGCTTCCGCTTTACCATTCTTCTTCTAAGGTCAGCGACTTACCTTGTGCTTTGAGAATCAACTCTATGACTTCGCGCACTGCGCCATGACCACCGAGATTTTGACAAACATAATCAGCAATACGTTTAATACGTTCGACGGCATCTGCCGGGCAAGCACTAAAACCACAGCATTGCATTGCCAGTTCGTCATTCACGTCATCGCCAATATATGCTAATTCTTGCATATTAACACCTGCTTTTTTAGATATGTGGGCTATATCACTTTTTTTGTTTCTGGAATGCTGAATTAAATGCTGTATATGTAATTTTTCAGCACGAATTTGTATTATAGGAGAATTTTCACTTGTTAAAAAAGCACTTGATAAGCCTGCTTTGTGCAATAACACTATTCCCATGCCATCCCGGACATGAAATTGCTTGAGTGTATGCCCTTCGGCTGAATAATACAAACTTCCATCGGTCAGCGTACCATCTACATCCATCACCAGAAGTTTAATATTCTTTAGCTGCTCTAAGGCTTGAATGTCCTTCGTGCTGACAGTAGTCGAAACGGTCATCATAAAAATTTAGAGACTGTACATAAATAATGCACGTTGAGACAGTACAAGATACTAAATTACCATTTTTAGACAGAATTGCAGGCGTTTTTTCTCTGCATGGCAACAACTCTTTTCTTTGCCGCTTTCTTACTGCCAAAGTCGTTTACAAAACCATGTCAGAGAACTTCCCCTTGCGTTCTGTACATTTCCTCCAAAAATTCGTTTGATAAACGCTATGATACAGCCTAAGCAGTTTATAGGTTTTACATATACTCTTGAGGAAGAACGCTTCGAGGACGCGGCGGCGGCAGTCTCGCTGCTGGTGGACACATCCACGATTGGCATTACCGAAGGCATCGATGAACTTACGATTTGGTTTGTGGCACATCCTAAACAGGACACGTCCATTTCCATACGCCATTTGCAGACACAACTTGAGTCCGCTTTTGCACAGTTCAATATTCATGCCAAGTGCCGTTACACACAAGTAACCCAAGAAGAAAACTGGAACGCTGCTTGGGAAGCCAGTATTGAGCCCGTTCGTGTGAGTGAACGCATTACTATCACGCCTTCGTGGAAAGCTGAAACCGTAGAGTCACCTATAAAGGTCGTTATCAATCCGCAAATGTCGTTTGGTACAGGACATCACGAAACCACACGACTGATGGGCGCACTGCTCGAAGAAACCGTCAAACCGAACGACGTTTGGGTGGATGCTGGCACTGGTACAGGAGTGTTGGCTATTATCGCGCTCCGTTGCGGCGCGGGTCGTGTGATAGCATTTGACCATGATGAGTGGGCGGTTCAAAATTCACTTGAAAATTTACAACTAAATAAAATTTTAACTGATAATGTTGCTATTTTTCATAGCAATATATACACATATACATTCCCACAATGTCATGGTATTACAGCAAATATCCATAAAAACCTTGTATGTGATAATCTTTTAGTTTTTCATCGCGCACTGCACCAACATTCTGGAACGCTTTTAGTATCTGGTCTCTTGCGCTATGACGAAGCAGAAGTACGCCAATACGCTGCCCAAGCAGGGTTTCGTTATCATCAAACCCGCCAAGAAGGCGAATGGATTGCTTTACATTTCCAAGCATAGCCTCTCTTGTATTGATTACAGGTCGTGTAGAATTACGATTGTTCGGTTTGCAACAGTTTTTCTGCAACGGTTTTTTTGTGAGCAATACACACATAATAGGCTGCTTTCAATGAAATGCCCTCACCCGCTTTCCATCTCGCTTCAAGCACCCTCTCCCAGTCGGAGCTATCCATTACCCATAAGTCCAAAAGCTAGTAATGGTGGTCTTTACGAGGGAGAAAAGTGGCGTTGAGCGATGCTCCAAGTACGAACAATATCGGTC
>Ga0272446_1000808_pt1 | contig 47807 bp, 49 predicted proteins | sample YNPCB0061_FD_194587 | JGI IMG/M metagenome (GOLD analysis project Ga0272446, IMG submission 194587) | Hot spring microbial mat communities from Yellowstone National Park, WY, United States - YNP-CB-006-1 | ecosystem: Environmental > Aquatic > Thermal springs > Hot (42-90C) > Sediment | place...
TACGCCTCTGAAGCGCAGCTTCGATAACGTTGAAAAGGAGATACAGGCTTGGACCAACAGAGCAAAACTCGCTGCTTGAAACTTGATTCATTCAGATCAAGTTCTGCGCGTCAAGCCCGAGCTAGCGATTTACCACCCGGCGGCACATCTCCGCCTTCCGGTTCAGTTGCGGTGCGAGCCGACAGTCTGTACAATCGATGAGTTTGGACGCATTCTAGGAGGAATCATGGCATCCCCCGTGGAGCAGAAGGTTAAACAGATCATTGTGGAACAGTTGGGCGTTGACGAGAACCAGGTGACCAACGATGCCTCGTTCGTCGACGACCTGGGAGCGGATTCCCTCGATATTGTCGAACTGGTGATGGCGTTCGAAGAGGCCTTCGAGTTGGAGATTCCGGACGAAGACGCCGAGAAGATCGGCACCGTCAAGGATGCGCTTGACTATATCGAGAGCAAGGCTGCCAAGAAGTAGGTTTCCTTCCTCGTTTCCTTTGAAACATTCCGAAAGAGAGGCGGTTTGGCGCGCAGGGTAGTCGTCACAGGCGTGGGGCTTTTATCTCCGGTCGGCATCGGAACCGAGGAGACGTGGCAGGCGATCCGGGAAGGCCGCAACGGCATTACCCGGATTGAGTCGTTCGACACCACGGGGTTCTCCTGCCAGATTGCGGGGGAAGTGAAGAACTTCGACCCGAGTCTCTACATCGACAAGAAGGAAATCAAGAAGATGGGGCGTTTCATCCAGATGGCGATCGCCGCCACGGAGTTCGCCCTGAAGTCTTCCGCCCTGTCGTTTCCCCCGGAGGTCGCCGAGCGGGTGGGCGTGTATATCGGCAGCGGCATTGGCGGCTTCGACGTGATCGAGCGGGAGCACAAGACGTTCCTGCAACATGGACCGCGGCGCATTTCGCCGTTCTTTATTCCGGCCACCATCATCAACCTGGCGTCCGGCTACGTCTCGATCCGGACGGGGGCGCAGGGGCCGAATTCAGCGACCGCCACGGCTTGCGCCACCAGTTCGCACGCCATCGGCGATTCGTTCCGGCTGATCCAGCACGGCTATGCCGATGCCATGATCACCGGCGGGGCGGAGGCGTGCATCTCGCCCATGGGCATCGGCGGGTTTGCCGCGATGCGGGCGCTGTCGACGCGCAACGATTCGCCCGAAACGGCGTGCCGGCCCTGGGACCAGGGGCGCGACGGGTTCGTGGTCGGCGAAGGCGCGGCGGTGCTGATCCTGGAGGAACTGGAATTCGCCAAGGCGCGCGGCGCCAAGATTCTGGCGGAAATGATCGGCTACGGCATGAGCGGCGACGCCTATCACGTGACCTCCCCGGCGGAGGACGGAGACGGCGCTTACCGGATGATGCGCAACGCGCTGCGGGACGCGGGCATCGAGCCTGCCGAGGTGGACTATATCAACGCGCACGCCACCTCGACGGAAATCGGCGACCTGATTGAAACGCGCGCCATCAAGCGCTGTTTTGGGGAGCACGCCTCCCGGCTGGCGGTCAGTTCCACCAAATCCATGCACGGGCACCTGCTGGGTGGGGCGGGAGCGCTGGAAGCCGGCCTGACCGTGCTCGCCATCCGCGATCAGATTGCGCCCCCGACGAGGAATCTGGAGACGCCCTCGCCCGAGTGCGACCTCGATTACGTCCCCGGCCAGGCGCGTCCCATGACGATCCGCACGGCCATGTCCAACTCGTTCGGCTTTGGCGGCACCAACGCGGCGGTAGTCTTCCGGCGATACCCCGCCTGAGCGGCCATGAAGATCGCCGTTTGCATCAAGCAGTCGCCCGCGCGAGACGCGGTGTTGCGGCCGGCCCCCGGCGGCGCGTGGATCGAGGAAACCGATCTGGCGTTTGAGATCAACGAGCCCGACGCCTATGCGTTAGAGGAGGGGCTGCAATTCAAGGATCAGCATGGGGGTGAAGTGGTGGTGGTGTGCCTGGGCCCTGCCCGGGCCGCGCAGACCATTCGGGAAGCGCTCGCCAAGGGCGCGGACCGCGCCATCCATATTGAATCCAGCGCGGTGATGGTGGATCCGCTCGCCACTGCGCAACTGCTCGCGGCGGCCTTGCGGCCGGAGCAGCCCGACCTCATCCTTACCGGCCTCCAATCGGACGATCTCGGCTACGGACAAACCGGCGTGGCGCTGGCGGAACTGCTGGGCATTCCGCACGCGACCATCATCATGCAGGTGGAACGGGATGGCGCCTCGCTGGTGGTGAAGCGGGAGCTGGAAGACGGCTGGTTTCAGCGGGTGCGTCTGCCGCTGCCGGCGCTGCTGACGATTCAGTCCGGCATCCGCAAGCTGCGCTACGCGACGCTAATGGGCATCAAGAAAGCCAAGACGAAAGAGATCAAACGGCTGGCCGCCGCGGATTTGGGCGGGGAGCCGGACGCAGGCGGCATTGCGGTGGAACGCGTGTACCTGCCCGAAAAGTCGAAGCACGGGCAGCGCTTCACGGGCGATCCCAAGGAAGCGGCCGCCCGGGTGGTGGAAAAGCTGAGATTCGAGGCGCGGGTGTTATGAGCGTCCTGGCCGTCTTGGAACAGCAGGGCGGGGTCTGGCACCGGCAGGCGTGGGAGACGCTGGCGGCAGCCCAGCACCTGGCCCGGGAATGGGGCGTGCCGGCCGCGGCGGCGGTGCTGGGGCGTGGCGTGTCCGCCCTCGCCAGCGAAGCGGCCACCCGGCAGTCGGAAACAATCTGGCAGGTGGACCACGCGCTGCTGGCGGACTATACACCCGACGCGTTCGCGGCCGCGCTGCGGCAGTTGCTCAAGCGCGTCCAGCCGCGCCTGGTTCTGTTTCCCCATACTTACCAGGTTCGGGATTTCGCGCCGAAACTGGCCGCCGCGTGCGGGCGGGCTTTGGTCAGCGACGTGGTGGCTCTGCGGGCGGACGCGAACGGCCTCGTTGCGGTGCGGCAGTTGTTCCAGGGCAAACTGTACGCCGATGTCCGCTTTACGGCGCCGCCGCCGGCTTTCGTTTCGCTTCAGGCGGGCGCTTACCGGGCCGATGCCGTCGCCTCCGGCGCCGCCGCCGTCGAGGTGTTCACGCCGGAACTCGATCCCGCGGCGGTCCGCACCCGGCCGGAGCCGCGATTCCGCGAGGCCGCGCGCGCGGTCGATTTGAGCACGGCGGAGATGATTGTTTCGGTGGGGCGAGGCATCAAGGAGGCCGGCAACCTTCCCGTGGTCGAGGACCTGGCGAAGGCCCTGGGAGCCGAATTGGCCGCCTCGCGTCCCATCTGCGACAGCGGCTGGCTGCCCATGGAGCGGCAGGTGGGCTCCAGCGGTCAAACCGTGGCCCCCAAGCTCTATGTGGCCGTCGGGATCTCGGGCGCCATCCAGCACCTGGTGGGCATGAAGGGCTCCAAGTGCATTCTGGCCATCAACAAGGATCCCGACGCTCCCATCTTCGAGGCGGCGCACTACGGCATCGAGGGCGACTTGTTCCAGGTGGTTCCGGCGCTGGCCGCGGAAATCCGCAAACTCAAGGGCGCATAATCAGTAGGGCAGATGCAGCGGAGGGCGGGGCTCGCGCGCCGCCAGGATGATAATCCACTGCCCGCGCTGGCTCCACATCTGCACCTGTTTCATCCCCAGGCGCGCCTCAATCAGTCCGGCCGCGACTTGGCCCTGATAGCCGAAAAACCGCCGCCAGAATTTTTCCACCACCGGAATCTGAAGCAGGTTGTGCGGCGGGCTCCACTCGCGCGAAAACACCACGAACACGTCCGCGGCGCCGCGCGGCACGCGATCCAGCGCATAGGCGGAGAAGTCGGCCAAGCGAATCACCGGGTGGCCGAAAGAAACATAGCCCAGGTCCTTGTTGCGCAGCGCCTCACTCATCGGCCACGCGGTGGCGATCCGCGCATTGGCGTAATTCTGTTCGAGGTAGTGCGCCGCGGTCTGCTGGAGTTCGACAAAATCCACCATCGCCAGGTTGTTTTCGTACGGGAAGGGGTAGGGCGGATTCCAGAAGTGCGACAGCACCAAGCCCGCCGTCAGCGCCATGGTTCCGGCGGCGGACACCAGGCGCGGCAAGGCGCTCAGCGCCGCGGCCATGGCGATCAGCACGAGCGGCAGGACCGGCAGCAGGTAGCGCTCGAGAATCGCGCCGCCGAACACGCTGAAGGCCGCCACGTGCGCCGCCACCAACAAAGCTGCCACGGCCCATCCCCGCGTGCGATACGGATTCGCGTACCAGACGGCGGCCAGCATGCTCATCGTTCCGAGCCAGTGAAAATTCTCGAAGAACAAATGATAGATCCGGCGTACAAACGCCACCGCGGCACGCACCGGGTGCAGCAGGTATTGCAGATTGTAGGTGGCGAAGTACTCATCGCCGAGCGGGTTTCCGGTCCGCGACCGGACGTAGGCTACCCAGGCGAGCAGCGGCACGGCGGGCAGCAGAAACCACAGCGCCGCGCGGCGGCGTCCTTCCCATGCCAGCACGGCGGCGAAGACCAGCGGCGCCAGCAATCCGGTTTCTTTCACCATCACCAGGACCGCGCACGCCGCCGCAGAGAGGGCGTAGCGGTCCCGCAGGAACAGCCAGAACGCCAGCAGCGTGAACACCATCGCCGGCATGTCGAGCTGCGCCATCATGGCCTGCGTGTAAAAAATGGGCGACGCCAGCAGGAACACGGCCGCCAAAAAGGCCGGCACGCCGGGCGTCGCGCGGCACAGTTCGATCGCCAGGAGGAACGCCACAAAAACCCCTCCGGCCGCGAGCAGCAGCATGGCGGCCCGCGTGGCGGGAATGGAGTACCCGAACACCTTCCACACCGCGGCCAGGTAGAGCATCACCCCGGGCGGGTGCACGTTCGGCGCGGCGGACCGCGGCAACAGGTCGCCATAGCGGTAAAGGTCCAGCGCCGCGGGGACGAACTGCCCGGCCTCATCCCAGTGAAACGGCAAATGGAGAAACGGCAGGTGCAAGGCGAGCACGAGCGCGGCCAGCACGGCGGCCAGTGCGGCCACGCGCCACGGGCGGCGAGACCCACGCCTCCTCCGCTTCCAGGGCATTACTGCAAGGTGCGGTCCGGCGGATGCACCGCGGGCTCCAGTTTAATCTCCCCGAAGGTCTGCTCGTATTGCTGCACGTTCTGTTGCAACACGTTCAAAAACGCCTTGGCCTGCTGGGGACTCAAATAGATCCCCTGGAAGTTATGAATCTCCACTTCATCCGGCTGCGTTTGCTGGACGGTGCCGAATAGCAGGAAGAAATCCCACAGGTTGAGCCGGATCTGCACGCTGTTGGCGTAGTGCTCGCGGTAGTCGTTACGATTATGCAGCCGTATTCTAGGCGGGACGGGAGACATTGATTTCCACTATACCAGCCGGCCGTGGCGGTCCACCGCTGTCGAAAGCCAGAAGCGCCCGCTCGCTTCCGCTCGCGGCCCGGGGGACCGGTCAAGGGAATATCAGCCCCACTGGACGTCAACGTAGAAGGCGCCCCGCTCGGCTCCGCCGCGCTCGCGCAGCCGCGTTTGCAGGCGCGCCGGGCCGCGCGGCAGCCGCATTCGGAGCGTGACGGACCTGGCACCTTCCGGCACGGGGGCGGTGACGCGCCGGCCATCCACCTCGACCTCGGCGGCGGCGGCGCGCAGGGGAATCTCCTCCTCGGGTGGCTGATGCCGGAGCGTGAACTGGTAGTCGCCCTCCCGTTCGAATTCCACCGCCCAGAAACCATTGGCTTCCGGCAGTCCGCGCACCATGGGCTGATTCCAGGGCACGATCTGGCCGTGCCAGTCCATGCAGGTCAGCCGCGCCGGGTCCTCGCGCGGGGAGCCCAGCACGATGGGATTGTACTCGCCAAAGCGGAAGGAGACGTCCTGCCACCACTGCTCGTACACGCCGCGCAGGCGCCGGACCACCTCCGGATGGCGCGCGGCGCGGTCTTCCTGCTGGGCGGGATCGGCCTGGATGTCGTATAACTCGGCGCCGTCAATCAGCCGCCACTGGGGCGTGAGCACGGCTGAGCGGATCCACGGCCGGGGTTCGTCCATCATCCAGCGGCCGTTTTCCTGCCGCTGCTGCACCTGTACGACGAGTTCGCGCTCCTGTAAATACGGCGGCAGAACGCCGCCGGCCAGCATCGGCGTCAGGCTGCGCCCGTCGAACAGGACGCCCTGGGGCGGCTTCAGCTTGCAGAGTTCGATCAGGGTGGGCATCAGGTCGATATGGGCGGCCAGGTGGGGAATGTCGCGTCCTCCGGTCAACCCGCCGCCCGGCCAGCGCAGGAAACAGGGCACGCGATGGCCGCCCTCGTACGGCGAACCCTTGCGATCGCGCATGCCGGCGTTGAATCCGGCAAAGCCGGAGACCGGCGGGCCGGCGATGCCCGCGGCCGTGCCGTTGTCGGTGAGAAACACGAGGATGGTGTCCCGCGCCAGATTCCAGTCGTCCAGGCGGCGCAGCAGGCGTCCCATGTTCTCGTCGAAGTTGGCGATCATGCCGTAGAACGCCGCCATCTCCTCGTTGGCGGCCTTGTCCCGGTAAGGCTGGATGAAGGCTTCCGGGGCCCGGTACGGCCAGTGCGGCGCGTTCGTCGCCAGGTACAGGAAGAACGGCCGGTGCCGGCTGCGCTCGATAAAGCGCAACGCCTCGCGGAAGAACACATCGGTGCAGTAGCCCCGGAAGGACTCCGGACGGCCGTCGCGGAAATAGGTGTCGTCGAAGTAATCGTTGCCCCAGAAATCCGGCGTCTGCCCGACCCCGCCGCCTCCATGCACCAGGCATTCGCCGAAGCCGCGTTCCTGCGGACGGAACGGATAGTTGTCGCCCAGGTGCCACTTGCCGAAGATGCCCGTGCGGTAGCCGGCGGAGGCAAACACGTTCGCCAGCGTGGTTTCATCGCGCCGCAGCAGCGAGCGGCCTCCGATGGTCGCCCACACGCCGGTGCGCGCCGCGTAGCGCCCCGTCATCAGCGCCGAGCGCGTAGGCGAGCAGAGCGGATCGACGTGGAAGTTGGTGAAGCGCACGCTCTGGCCGTGCAGGCGGTCCAGGTTGGGGGTCTTCAACACCGGATTGCCGTGACAGGACAAGTCGCCATAGCCCTGGTCGTCGGTCATCACGATGATCACGTTGGGTGGCCGGCGCGGCTGCGCGGACGCCAGTCCCGCGGACGCGCCCGCCGCAACTTTGGCAAAGGTACGGCGTGACAGCACGGTCATAGTTCATTCGAGGCGATAGGTTTTCTTCGCCAGGCCGTAGGCCAAGTCCACGATGACTTCCTCCGCCTCGTCCGGCTCGAGGATGTGGCGCGACACCAGGTCTGCCAGGTAACAGGCGTCCACGCGCCGGCACAGATCGTGGCGGGCGGGAATGGAGAGGAACGCGCGCGTATCGTCGTTGAATCCGGCGGTGTTGTAGAACCCGGCCGTTTCGGTCACCGCGCGCCGGTAACGCAGCATTCCCTCGATGCTGTCGAAAAACCACCACGCCGGCCCGAGCCGCACCGCCGGGTAGTGTCCGGCCAGCGGCGCCAGTTCCCGCGAATAGGTGGATTCATCCAGCGTGAACAGCACCAGTCGGAAGCCCGGTTCGTTGCCGTACTTGTTCAGCAGCGGCAGCAGGTTGCGCGTAAATTCGGTGGCCTGCGGGATGTCGCAGCCCTTATCCACGCCGAAGGTTTCAAAGATCCAGCGGTTGTGATTGCGGTAGCTGCCGGCGTGCAGTTGCATCACCAGGCCGTCGTCGCAACTCATCCGGGCGAACTCCATCAGCATGTGGCCGGTGAAGCGGGCGGCGTCGTCCTCGCTGGCCGTACCCGCCAGGGCTTGCGCGAAGAGGCCTTCGGCTTCTTCGGCGCTCAGCTCGGCGGTATAGGGGCTAAGCACCCCGTGATCGGTGGCCGTGGCGCCCATCTGCTTGAAGAACGCCCGCCGTTGTTCCAGTGCGCGAATGTAGCTGGCGTAATCGACCACGTCGATGCCGCTCACATGGCTCAACCGGGCAATCTGCTCGCGCCAGGCGGGATGCAGGATATTCACCAGCGCGTCAGGACGGAAGGTAGGCAGCACGCGGCCGCTCCAGCCGGATTCGCGGATGCAGCGATGGTGGTCCAGGGTGTCGGTGGCGGCGTCGGTGGTACACAAAACCTCGATGCGGAAGCGGGCGAACAGCGCGCGGGGCAGAAATTCCGGGGTGGCCAGCTTTTCGGCAATGGCGTCGTAGATGCGCATGGCCGACCCGCCGTGGAGCCGTTCGGTGATCCCGAACACCTCCTCGAGTTCGTGCTTCAGCCAGCAGCCGGTGGGGGTGCCCCGGAACAGGTGGAAGTGGTCGGCGAACAACTGCCAGATTTTCCGCGAGTCGGTTTCCACCGGGCCACCGTCCAGCCGCGGGATGCCCAGCCGCTCGAGCGGAATACCCTGCGAGTACAGCATGCGGAACACGTAGTGGTCAGGGATGACGATCAGGGCTGCGGGATCGGGAAACGGGGTGTTCTCCGCCAACATGCGCGGGTCGACGTGGCCGTGGGGACAGACCAGCGGCAGATGCGCCACCGTGGCGTACAGCGAGCGGGCCAGGTCCCGCGCGGCGGGATTGGGATCGAAATACCGGTCAGGGTGCAGGGGCACTCTTCGAGTATAAATTTGGTGGTTCAAGGCTGCCAGGGGCGCGCGCGGGCGAGGACGCGCAGCGCCCGGCGGACCGCGAATGCGAGGGCGGCGAACAGGGCGAGGCTGACGCTCACGACGGCCGCCTTCCGTCCGGGCGGCAGCGCGCGCGCGGTGCGGTTGGGCTCCAACTCGATGCGCAGACGCACCTCGGCGGCCGGGTGGCGATCCGAGTCCGCGCTCTCCACCACGAGCAGGTAGTCGCCCGGTTCGCGGGCCAGGTAGGCCAGCTTGCCCGCGCGAGCGGCGCCGGTAGCCGCCAGCATGCCGGCGCGGCGTTCCCGCCGGTAGCGCTCCAATTCGGGCGGCCGAAGCAACAGCAGGCGGACACGCGGCCCCGCGGCCGCCACCTGAAATTCCGCCTGGACCAGCGTGGCCGGCTGTTCCACCTTCAGGTCGGTGAAGCTCCAGTCGCCCGGCCGCAGGCGATGCGTCTCGTCCATCAGGACGGTGCGCCGGCCCTGCGCCGCACTGGATCCTGCCGCCAGGCAGGCAAGGCCGAACGCCGCGGCGGCCAGCCAAAGCAGATTCATTTCGCGATACGATGAGCCTGCGGCCGGCGACGAGGGAGGGGCCGCTTGCTTCATGGACTTGTTGAGCATGTTTTCCCTGCAAGGCAGAACGGCGCTGGTGGCGGGCGCCAGCCGCGGGATTGGCGCGGCGATCGCCCAAGCCGTGGCCGCCGCCGGCGCGCGTACGCTGCTAGCTTCCCGCTCCCTGGCTGAACTGGAAAAGCAGGCCACGCGCCTGCGGGCCGCCGGGCATGACGCCGCCGCGCTCGCGCTGGACGTGCGCGACTCGGCGTCCATCCGCGCCTGCGCCCGGGCGGCCGGCGACGCCGACATCCTGATCAACGTCGCCGGCACGAACATCCGCAAGCGCTTCGAACAATACACGAAACAAGAATACGATTTTCTGTTGCAGACCAACCTGCACGGCCTAGTCGAACTCACCCAACAGGTGGGCGCGCGCATGATCGAGCGCGGGCGCGGCGGCAAGATCATCTTCATCGGCAGCCTGATGTCGCTCGTCGGCCTGCCCTACGTCACGGTCTACGGCATCACCAAGGGCGCGCTGGGACAGCTCACCAAGACCTTGGCTGCCGAATGGGGCCGGCACAACATCCAGGTGAACTGCATTGCTCCCGGTTTTATCCTGACCGATCTGAACCGGAAGATGTGGGAATCCGCCGCAATGACCGGGTGGCTGCAAGGGGCGCAGGCGACTCCCCGGCTGGGGCAGCCGGAGCAGGTCGCCCCGCTGGCCGTCTTTCTGAGCGGGCCGGGGTCGGACTATATTACCGGCCAAATCATCCCGGTGGACGGCGGATACACGACCACGCGCGTATGGCCTCACGCTCCGGAATAGCCCGCCGCGACCTGCTCTTTGGACTCGGCGCGCCGCTGGTGGCGCAGCCGCCCTCCGAACCGGAGATCTGGTTCAGTTGTCCGATGGATCCGGAGATCCGCTCGCGCGGGCCGGCGCGCTGCTCGAAGTGCGGGATGGCGCTGGTGCCGGCGGTCGCACGTCCGGAAGCCTACCGGCTGGATCTGGACGTCAAACCACGCAGTGTGCCGGCAGGCCGGCCGCTGCGGCTGACCTTTCGGGTCCGGCATCCGAAGACCGGCGAACTGGTGCGCCAGTTCGAAGAAGTCCACGAGCGGCTTTTCCACCAGTTTGTGGTGAACCACACGCTCGAGTTCTTCGCGCACGAACATCCCGAGATCCAGCGCGACGGTTCCTTTGTGCTGCCGCTGGTGTTGCCGGCGCCAGGGATCTACCGCCTGGTGTCCGACTTCTACCCGGCGGGAGGCACGCCGCAAATGCTGTTCAAGACGCTGGCGACGCGCGGCTACGCGGTTCCCTTCCGCCCCGCGCTCCTGGCCCCCGATCTGGCGGAGAAGACCGGCGCCAACCTCACGATCGGACTGCGCCTGGAGCCCGCCCTCCCTTTCGCCGGCAAACAAACGCGGCTCCGCTTCCGGGTGCATCCGGCGGACCGCCTGGAGTTGTTCCTGGGAGCGTGGGCGCACCTGCTGGCGGTGAGCGACGATTGGATCGACGCGGTGCATGCGCACCCGGCGCTGGCCGAGGGGCGCGAGGATATGCAGTTCAACCTGATCTTCCCCCGCGCGCGCCGCTACCGTGTGTGGATTCAGGCGCAGCGGGCGGGAGTGGTCAATACCGTGGCGTTTACCGTCCCGGTGGCTCGCTTGTGAGCACGATGGTTCCGCCCTCGACAATCATCCGGACGCCGGCGGGCAGCCGCACAGGCTCGCGAAACCAATACGTGCGGGGTTGCCGGAACACCGGAATCCACAGCAGCGGCTGGACAAGCCCACCAGGATGGACCGCCAGCACCTGGAGCGCCTCCTGCGCGCGCACAGCATGAATCCCCGCCGCGCGGATCGCGCGGCGCAGCCGGTGTTCGCCGGATAACTCGAGGCCGCGCGGGGGAGGCACGGGCGCCGGCGCGGGGGGCCCCGGCACGTGGGGCGCATAGATCGCCTTTCCCCGCGGCGCGCCGCCCTCCACCCAGTCCACGATCCAGTCGATCTCAAGCTGCGTTAAGCTGGGATCGTCGCGGAAATCCCCCCAGCCGGGCGCGGCGTCCCACGGCGGCATCCGCCGCTCGAGTACTTCGTCGCGGATGGCCTTGGCCCAGGGCCGCACCTCTTCGTAGGTCGTCAGAGGAATGGACGCTTCGGCGCGGTGGCACGGCAGACACCGCCGGTGCAGGATGCGGGAAATCTCCAGCGACCAGGTGAGCCTGGTGGTGATCGCCTCGTGAGCGGCGAGCATTCCCGCGAACCCCCACCCGGCGCCGAGCAGCCGGAAAAACCGCCTCACGCCTATTCCGTCCCGCTCCGGGGCTCCGCCCCGACCGGCTCCACCGGCGCCGCGATATCGAAGAAGCCCGCCAGCATCTCTTCCCAGCTTTGCGGACCCCACAGGACTTCCGCGTTGGGGTCAGGGTTGCCTGGCTTGCCCGGGGAGTTGTCGAACCACGCCGTGCAGACCAACTCGGTTCCCTTCGGCAACAGGACGGGCTGGGCCAGGTAGTAGTAAAGCTGCCAGTTGAAATCGTAATTCGGCACGCGCAGCAGGACCTGGCTGCTGCCGTCCGGATAGTTGGCGCGATACTCGAAGGCCTTGCCGCGGACGTGCATGTGCGGAAACAGCCCGGTGATCTTCAGCTCGCGCGGCAGCGTGACGCGGGCTTCCACCTTGTGATCCGCCGCGCCGGGCGGAATGCGCAGGCGCCGGTTGGAGACGAACAAGGTCCGCACTTCCTCCCGGGGAGGCCGGGTGGCGAAGCGAAACCCGACGCGCGTCTGATCGGAGGTCTCCTTGCCGTACGTCGTGTAGTGCATCTGGAACACCAGGTCGGAGCCGGCCTTGATCCGCTTGGCCTGCCCTTCGGGCCAGCTTTGCCAGCCCTGCCCAGGCACGTAGGTCCCCAAGATGGCGATTTGGTTGCCCTCGATGCGGCCTCTTCCGTTGTCCGGCGCGGGGTCGCGCGGTTCGGCGTCGGGGGCCGCCACCGGCTCGCCGTACGGGGCTTTGGCCATAAAGCGGGCTCCCGGTTCCCGCGCCAGGAGAACCACGTGGTGGACCACTTTCGGGTCCCCGGGCTGGAACTCCAGGCTCTGGATCCACTTGTCTTCCGTGAAGCCGGTGGGGACCTTGATGTAGTTGTAGGGGATTTCGCCTTCGGCCGGGATGGCGAACGGCTTGGCGAGTCCGAGGACGACGTCCGGTTTGCCCAATTGCCAGCCCGAGACGAACGTCCGCGGCGGCGGAAGGTCTTTCGGGTCGCCTTCGGGCGCGCCGGCTTCGACCCAGGCGAGCAGCGTTTCCCGCTCCCGCTCGCTCAACGAACGGTCGTTGGCGAATTTGCCGTGGGCCGGATCGGCAAACCAGGGTGGCATGCGCTTGAGGCGGACCGACTCGCGAATCGCTTTCGCCCAGGGGCGCGCGTCCTGGTACGTCATCAGGGACATGGGCGCCAAGGCGCCCGGACGATGACATTCCTGACAATGCTTTTGCAGTACCGGCATAACGTCCCGGCTGAAGGTGGGCGCGCCAGCCGCCATTGCCCACCCCGCCCACAGCCCGAGAAACAAACCTCTCACGCGCATACTCGCCAGTATACGGAATCCCTTGACGCGCTTTCCGCGCCGGCGGCGGTACGATAGGAGGGGAAGTTATGGCCAGGGGCTGGGAAAGCAAATCGGTCGAGAGCCAGATCGAGGCCGCCGCCAGTCGCAAAGGGCAAACGGCTAGACCCTTACCGAGCACCGCGGAACTCGCGCGGCAGAGGGAGTGCGAAAGCCTCCAGTTGTCGCGAATCCGAATCCTGCATCAACTCGAAACCGTGGAGAATCCCCGGTATGCCGAGATGCTGAAGAAGGCGCTGGCGGATCTGGAGCGCCGGATCCGAAATTTGAAGCCAGTTTCGTGAGAGAACGCCTCGGCTCTCCCCAGGGCGTCGGCTAGTAGTCCACCCCGGAGGGAGCAAAAGAAAGGCGATCACCCGTCTGGCGCGCTACTGCGAGAGCGCCGCTTGCAGCATCGCGCGGGCGTAGGCGACGTTGTAAATCTCGCTGGCCACGCTTCCGCCACCCGGATAGTAGGGCTTGGGGCTTCCGCAGGTCTGGTCAAGGTCGATGGCGCGCGCATGCTCCGGATAGAGGTGGCGCGGATACTTGAGGCGGACCAGTTCGCGCATCACCGCGAACATGTCCACCTCCCCTTCGTCCAGCCAGACCTCGGTGTAGTCCTCGTAGGGTTTCCGAACCCGCACGTTGCGGTAGTGCGCGTGGTTGATTCGGTCGCGCGAGCCAAAGTAGCGCGCCACCTCGACGGGGTCTTCCCCCAATTCGCGCGTCACGCCGCAATCGTAAGTAATCCCGTTGGCCGGGCTGTCGACGATGGAAATCAGACGCTTCCACCCGGCCAGGGTGCTCATGATCTGACCGGAGCCCCGGCTCAACGGGGCCGGCGGATCATTCGGGTGCAGCGCCAGGCGCACGCCCGCTTTCTCCGCCACGGGGACGACCGCCTTCAGAAAGTAGGTGATGTTTTTCCATTGGTCTTCCAGACTATGCGCCCCGACGTCGGGCAGCGGCGGCAGGTCTTTCACCCGGCTGTAGGTGAACGCGGTGAGTCCCGAGCCCGCCCGGCCTTTCTCTTCGTAGTAGCCCTCTACCAGGCGGTGCGCGTAGAAGTTGTACTCCACCACGGGCAGACCGGCCTTGCCGGCGGCACGGATGGATTGGGCCACCTTTTCGATTTCCTCGTCGCGGCCGGGCCTCCCGTAAATCGTGTTGGGGAAGCCGTGGATCATGAGATTGCAAAGCTCGAGTCCGTGGGCGCGGAAGCGCTCGCGGTGCGCCCGCAGTTCTTCCTCACGCCAGGGGATCGGAGGCCCCCCGGAGAGGACGTAATCGACGCCGATCTGCTTGATGTGGCGCAGGCGCGCCTCCTCGGCCTGAAGCGGCACTCCGAGGCAGAGTTTGGGCGTGGCTTCTCCCTCGCGGACGGGCCAGACGGCGCCCGCGGCGGGCGTGCCCGCGGCGGCAACCAGGGCTGCGCCGGCGCCCGCGCGCAAGGCGTTGCGGCGGGTGAACGTGTCTTTCATGTTTGGGACCTCCCCTCCTGGAAAACTGAGAAATTATCATGGGCGGGGGGTGGAGGGGAAGCATTGCCTCGCGCGGCGCCGGCTGCGGAGGGCAAGTCGGAGAATTGTTCCGGGTTGGCGCAAGTCGGAGACTTGCGCCAGGGCGCTCAACCCGCGCGGAGCCCTTTGACCTTGGAAAGCAGCGCCCGGCGCGCCTGCCGTCCATCGGCGTAGCCCGCCTCGCGCAGGCGTTTGAGGCTGACGTGCAGACCTTCGTTGTTCCCGCCCGAGCCGAACCACCACAGCCCATTGGGCTGAAACGTCTCAACATCCTCGCGGTCCATCCGCCAGCTTTCTTCCAACGTGATGGGCAGCGGCCAACGGCCCCAGGTCATGACGCCGCGCGGAAGGTAATAGACCGTCACCCCGTACTGCTTGGGCGTGGCGATGGACAGATCCATTACGCCATAGCGGTGCCGCCACTTGTCGTATTCGTACGTCACTGCGATCCAGTGGGGAAGCTGCGCGCGGAACTCCTCAAGGTTGACCTCCTGGTTGATGCTGAAACGAGAATTCGCGGTTTCACAAATCATCGCCAGGCTGCCGCGGAACCCTTTGGCGCGCACCGCTCTCTCGATCTGGCGCAGTACCTGAATCCGGCGATGGGTGTTGAAGTCCCGCCACGCCGGAATATCGTAGAGGCGGGGATTGATGGGCCGGCCCAATTGGGCGAAGGGGGGCCGCCCGTTTTCCTTAGCCCATTTTTCATACCGCGGAATGCGGTGCGGGCGTTCGATGCCGGAGTCTTCGAGTTCGACGGCGAGGGCGTCCACCATAGGGAATTCGCGGACGAGCTCATCGAAGATCTCGACGGCGCGCTCTTCCAGCCCGGCCGTGCCGATGTCGTAGAGGCCAATCCGCACGAGGGGCCCGCCTGCTACCGGGACTTCGACCGTCCGGTAGGGAGTCCGGCCATATGCCCCCGGCTCGAAGCCGCACACAAAGGCGCTAAGCCACGTTTTGATCTTCCGGCGGCGCGCCTCTTCAAGGGCCCACCGCAGCAGTTCGTTGCCGGAGGCGATCACCTGATTCGAAGAAAGCTGATCCAGGTAAGGCAGCTTGGACCGGTAACCGGTGGTGAACCAGCGCGGACAAACCAGCAGGGAGTTCATTCCCGCCTCGGCCATATCGTCCAGGAGCCAGGCATAGTCGTCCCGGCCGTACGATTCCATGCCACCCGCGCCGGGAGTGGTGTAGTCCCAGAATCCGTGCTCGGCGAGGGGAGGCTTATCCGCGGCCGCCGCGCCGCCCAGAAACAGCCGTCTGCGGATCATGCGTTCTCCTCATGTCGCCTGGACAGCTTCAGTGTAGGGACGGAGGGCGGGAGACGCCAGGGTATGCGCCGGGTGCGCTACGCTTCGGGCATTCCCGCGATCTTGTGGTAGGCGGCCTGCGCCGAGGCGAAGCGGCCCACCGCGACGGCCCGGTCGGCGTCGGAGGCAAAGCGATAGCTCTTGCGGATGAAGGACTGGGACTCCTCGAGTTCATCGATGAAACGGCCCGCGGCTTCGGCGCGGCGCGCCGGAGCGCCGGCGATGCGGACATAGACCGGGCTGGTATGGGCGAACACGCGAGCGCCGCCGTGGGACCTTGCGCTCGCTTGCACGCGCGCCGCCAGCCATCCGCCCCGGCGCAGCGGGATCTCGCGCTCGAGGCGGGCTTCGCGGCCGCCCACCGCGGGCTGCGCCGCCACCACCTCCCCATCCTGCACCACTTCCACCGCGTCGAAGGGAACGCGCGACAGCGCCCGCACCTCGACCCGGGCCACGGTCGGAGCGTCCCGCGCCACGAGCGCCCCGGGACCCTGGCCTTCCACCTTGAAATCGAGCAGCGGACCGTTGGTCACGAAGGTGCGGCCGGAGCGCAGACCGGCAATCCACGCGTCGTAGTGAAAGTCGCCGGCGATTTGCACGAAGACGCGATTGTGGTCGTAGATCCACCAGTCGGTTCCGCTCGAGGCAGGCATGCGGAACCCGCAGTTGAGCAGGTGGTAATAGCGCTCGTAGTCGGCGTCGAGCCCGTCGGCGAGATTAAACGCGCTGAGGTTGCCGAGCGCGGCCGCCACGGGCAGTTCCATGCCGCCGCCGTTGTGGCACCAGACGGTGGTGCCGCCGATGCGCTGGGCCTCGGCGCAGAGCATCGAGAGCGTAGGAAAGTCCGGCGCCTTGCCGTCCTTCGACAGCAGTCCGGTCGAGACCGGCGCGACCGCCCGCGGAATATTCAGAAACAGGCAGTGCCCGTAGCCGAACTCGCCGAAGGTGCGGTTATTGCGCGCCTCCTCACCCATGTCCATGATGGTGCCGTCGCGCGAAAACTGGGGCAGCCGGCCGACCGGATACCGGTTGGTGATGTACGGCGAATCGTTGCGGATCAGGTAGCTGATGACGCTGACATCCAAGGCTTCCGCCGGGGGGACGAGGCGCAGCCGGTCATCGGGATCCTCGTCGATCTGGAGATGGTAGTGCGTATGGGTGTTGCCCGAATACCAGCCCATCTCCCGCCAGTTGCCCAGCGGCGGGATGGCGAAGTCGTGGACGTGCGTGATGCCGCTGCCGACTTCGGTGTACTCGGTCACGGTCTCGCAGTTGAGTCCGCGCACCACCTCGATCGAATACCGGCCCGGCGGCACGGCGATCTCGTACTGGCCGCGGGCGTAGAAGTAGTGCCGGATGTGCGGCCCCTCCACCTTCGGCATGGTGCGGATGGCGCGCTCGGGGAAATAGGCGCGGCCGGTGGCCGTATCCACCACGCGGATCTTGGCCGGAACCGGCCGGCCGGCCGAGTCGGTCAGGCGTCCGCGGATGATGGCCGGGGCGCTGGTGTCCGGTTTTTCGCCCCGCACTCCGCCCAGCGGCAGCAGGAGCGAGCCCGCCCCGAGGAAAGTGATGCGTTCGAAGATCTCGCGGCGGCTGAGATGACGGTGATGGCCCATGCTCGTCTCCTCCCTCTGCGCCGACAGCTTATCAGTTTTCGCGGCGCCCGCGGCGCCCTACGGCTTGGGTTTGGCGATGGGAACATACCGCCCGGCGGCCGCCCGGAGATAATCGTCCGGGGCCAGCAGGATCTGCATCCCGCGCTGGCCCGCCGAAACGGAGATCACCTCGTAGAGTTGCGCCGTTTCGTCGACGTACACCGGATAGTCTTTCCTGCCGGCCAAAGCGGTGACCGCGCCGCGCACATAACCCGTCAGGTGCTGGACCTCCTTCAGGGGCGCCGTGTCGATCTTTCGGTCGCCCGTGGCGCGGGCCAGCGCTTTCAGGTCCAGTTGCGCGTCTCCGGGGATCACCGCCAGACAAACGCCGTGCCGGTCGCCCACCGCGACCAGCGTCTTGAAGACCTGGCCGGGCGGCAGTCCAATTTTGGCGGCCACGGATGCGGCGCTGAGGTCGTCCGGATCCACGCTGTATTCGCGCAACTCGTACGCGATCTGGAGGCGGTCCAGCATCCGGACCGCGTTGGTTTTCGTCATCGAGTCAGGGGCCGCGCGGCCGGGAAGGCGGCGCGGACAACCCGCTCCCAGTATAATGAGAGTCCGTCCTCGATGGTCCTCTCCGGAAGTGTCTATTTCATTTTCCTCGCCGGAGTGTTTTTTCTCTACTGGCCGCTGTCGCGCTGGCGGGCCGCGGGTCTGGCCGTTATCCTCTTCGCGAATTACTTTTTTTACGCCAAGTGGGACCTGTTCTACCTGGGGCTGATTCCGGCCTGTTCTCTGGCGGACTACCTGCTTGCGCGCGGCATGGGAGCGTCGCGGCGGCCGCTGGTCCGGCGCGCGCTGGTGCTGGCCAGTCTGCTGCTGAACCTCGGCGTGCTGGCCTCGTTCAAGTACATGACGTTTCTGCTGGAAAACTACGCGGCGCTCACCGGGCAACCGGCGCCCGCCTGGCACTGGAGCTTCCCGCTGGGCATCTCGTTTTACTGTTTCCAGTCGCTGACGTATACGATCGACGTCTACCGCCGCGACGCGCCGCCGGCGCGCAGCGTGTTGGCCTATCTGAGTGCGGTGTCCTTCTTTCCCACCACGCTGGCCGGTCCCATCACGCGGCCGGCGGCGCTGATGCCGCAACTCGAAAACACCGCGCGGGCGCTGGACACCGGCGAGAGCGGCCGCGCCTTGTTCCTGATCGCGCTGGGGCTCATTAAGAAACTGCTGATTGCGGACTACCTGGCGGACAACCTGGTCAACCGTGTCTTCGACCTGCCCAAGCTGTACGCGGCGACGGAGGTGGCGGCCGGCGCGTACGGTTACGCGCTGCAACTCTACTATGACTTCTCGGGCTATACCGACGTCGCGATCGGTTCGGCGCTGCTGCTGGGGCTGAAGCTGCCCGCCAATTTCCGCCGGCCGTACGCCGCGGCGAATATCGCCGATTTCTGGCGCCGGTGGCACATCACTCTCTCGAACTGGCTGCGCGATTATTTGTATTTCTCGCTGCCGGGGCTGCGGGCGAAATCCAAGATCTTCACCTCCGTGAATCTGCTGGTGACCATGACGTTGGGCGGCCTGTGGCATGGGGCAAGCTGGAATTTTGTGTTGTGGGGCGCGTTGCACGGCGCGGCGCTGGCAGTGCAGCGGGCCTGGCGGACGTGGCGCGGCGAAGGGCCGGCCAGCCGGTCCGGGAAGCTGGCCGCGGCCCTGCTCACGGTGCACTTCGTGGTGCTGGCATGGATTCCGTTCCGGGCGCCGGACCTGGCGACGGCGCGGAGCATCCTGGAGCAGCTCGGGTCCGCCACCGTGTCGTTTGCCAACATCTCGCCTGGCGTGGCGCTGGTGATGGCGATTGCCGCCGTGGCGCACTATCTGCCCGCGGGATGGTATGAGTGGTCGCAGCGCCAGTACGCCCGCATCCCGTTCTACGCCCAGGCTGCTACGCTCCTGTTGCTGGCCATGGCGCTGCGATATGTGGCCGGGACGGGGGCCGCCCCGTTCATCTACACGCAGTTTTGACGTCCCATGCGCCCGCCCCCGTCCAAGCCGTCGCTGGTGATCCTGACGCTCGCCGCCATGCTCGCCGTTCCCAACCAGGTGGAGTATTTGCAGGACTACCAGTTCATGGACTGGCGGCGGATTCCGGAGGTGGTGGACTTCCAGCCGCGGGTAAACCCCGCGGCCGCGGCGGCCGAAGAAGAACCGCGGCTCTCCCCAGAGCGCGTTGCCGCCAGCGCTGAAGTGTTCCGCATCGCGGGAGCGGAGGGGGCGCTGGACGCGTTTTACGAAGCATTGCACCAGACCGAACTACGGCGGCCCGGGGCGGTCGTGCGCGTGCTGCATTACGGGGACTCGCCCACGACCGCCGACTTGATCACCGGGGACGTCCGCCGCCTGCTGCAACGCCAGTTCGGCGATGCGGGGCATGGGTTTTGCCTGCTGGCGAAGCCTTGGGCCTGGTACGGCCACGCGGGCGTCACCTTGCGCGCCGCCGGCTGGGAGATGGAAGCGGCGACGATGAACCGGACCCGCGACGGGTTCTACGGGCTGGGCGGCGTCAGTTTTCGCGGCGAGGCGGGCGCGTGGGCGCAGTGGACGTTCCGCGATCCGGGACACACGTCGCTGGAACTCTCGTATCTGGCCCAGCCGGGTGGCGGCGCCGTGCGCATCGTGGCGGACGGGCAGGTGGTGGGGAAGGTAGAGACCGCGGCCGCGGCGATTTCCCCAGGTTTTACCGAGGTGCGGGCGCCGCGGCCTGTCCAGGAATTCGAGGTGCGCGCCGAAGGGCCGGTCCGCCTGTTTGGCGCGGTGTTCCGCAAGCCGGGCGCGGGCGTGATTTACGACAGCCTCGGCCTGAACGGCGCTTCCGTATACATTCTGGCGCGCATTTTCAACGAGCGGCATTGGGCCGCCCAACTGGCGCAGGCGCGGCCGGACCTGGTGGTGATCAACTACGGCACCAACGAGAGCGGCTATCTGTCGTATATTGATCAGTACTACACTAAGGAGCTAAAGGAGATCATCCGGCGCGTGCGCACGGCGACGCCGCAGGCATCGATTCTCATCATGAGTCCCATGGACCGCGGCCGGCGCGAACCGGGCGGCGCCATCGGGACGCTCCCTGGCATCCCCAAACTGGCCGCGATTCAACGGCAGGTGGCGCTGGAAACCGGCTGCGCGTTTTTCGACACCTACCAGGCGATGGGAGGATCCGGCACGATGGGCCGCTGGTACGAAGCGGAACCGCGGCTGGTGGCCGGCGATTTCATCCATCCGCTGCCCCCGGGGGCGCGCATCGTCGGCAAGCTGATGTACCAGGCGCTGCTCGAAGGGTTCCCCCGGTATAAGGTGCGGAAGATGCAGCAGCGGTTCGCCCAAGCCGAGGTTCGGCCGGGGGAAAGGACGGTGCGCCGGTAGCCGATGAAATTTTCGCGCAGGCAGGCGGTGGGGTTTTGGCTGGCAATCCTGCCCCTTTGGCTGGCCCAGGGAGAAGCCGCGACAACGGCCAAGAAGAAAGCCTCCCGCGCTCCGGCGCGAAGGGCCTCGGCGCCCGCGGTCCGGAAAAAACCGGCCGCACCGGAGGCCCGCCGCACCGCGGGGAAACACACAGCCCGCCGCCCGGTCCGGCGAACTCCCGCCGTACGGGTTACGGCTGCCCAACGTGCGGAAGCCGCCGAGGCCGTAGCGGCCACGTTGCAGCGGACCAGCGAAACGGTAGCGATCGAGAATCCGCGCGCCCTGGTGCCTTTCTTCGAGCAGCTTTACCGCGCGCAACAAACGCCGGGCGGCGAACCAGTGAGGATTCTTCACTACGGCGATTCCCACACCGCCGCTGACGATTGGACCCACCAGATTCGGGAGTTGCTCCAGGCCGAGTTCGGGCGCGGCGGCAGCGGCTTTTCGCTGGCCGGACGCCCGTTCGCAGGCTACCGCCGGTGGGACTTGAAAACCGGCGCTTCGCGCCATTGGAAAGCAGAAGGGCTGCTGGCGCGGGAAGGGGACGGACTTTGGGGGCTGGGCGGAGTGAGCATCTCGACGGCGCGCCCCCACGAATTTGTCACGCTGGAAGCCGAGTGCACGCGGCTCGAGATCCTGTACCTGCGGCAGCCCGGCGGCGGCGCGCTGACGCTGTTCGACAACGGCGTCGAGGCCGGCAGGGTGGAAACGGCCGGGGAGTCAGGTCCCGGATTCTATTCGCTGACCGTCGAGCCCGGGTGGCACCGGTTTGAACTGCGGACCGTGGATGCCGCGCCGGTCCGGCTGTTTGGGTGGGTGACCGAACAGGACCGGGGGGTGACCTACGAGGCGCTGGGAATCAACGGCGCCCAAGCCTCCATCGTGTTTCGCTGGGACGCCGAGCTGCTGGCCAGCCACCTGGCGCGGCGGAATCCCGCGTTGATTGTGCTGGCCTACGGCACCAACGAGGCGGGCAATCCCGATTGGACCCACGAGACCTACCGCGAGATGTTCGCCGCGCTGCTGGCCAAGTTCCGGGCCGCCGCGCCCGCAGCCTCGATTCTGGTGGTGGGGCCTCCGGACCGTTTTTCTCGGGTGCGCGGCCGCTGGGTTCCGTATGCCCGGATCGACCGCATCATCGCTGCCCAGCGCGAAGCGGCTTGGGCGAGCGGGTGCGCGTACTGGGATTTGCGGGAAAAGATGGGCGGCGCGGGCGCCATGCGCTCCTGGGTGTACGCGGGTTTGGCGCAGGGCGATCACGTGCACTTTACCGCGGCCGGTTACCGCCGCATCGGCGCGGCGTTTTTCGAGGACCTGATGTACAATTATCGAAGATACCTGAAGGTTCGCGAAGAGCTGTTGGGACAGGCCGCCCCTCTTCCGCCGGACCCCGCGGGCGCCGATGAACCCCCAAGCGCAGATCACTGAGATCCTCAAGCAGGTCGCTAAGAAGCCGATTCCTCCGGACCCGGGGGAATCGCTATTCGACTCCGGCGTGTTGGATTCTTTTGCGCTGCCCGAACTGGTGAGCCGCCTGGAGAGCGAGTTCGGCATCTCGATCCCGGACGCCGACCTGGCGCCGCGGAAATTCGAATCGATCGCCCGCATTGAGGCCTACCTGGAGTCGCGCCGGTAAATCGTGGCTTTTTTTCGAGGTTTTGGATCCTACGCTCCCGCCCGCGTGGTCCGCAACGCGGAGATCGCGCCCCGGATGGAGACCACCGCGGAGTGGATCCGCAACGTGTCCGGCATTGAGGAGCGCCGCTACGCCGCCGAGGAGGAAACAGTGGCGGCGCTGGCGGTGAAGGCAGGGCAGGACTGCCTGGAACGGTGCGGCGCTGCGCCCGGGGAAGTGGGATTGCTGCTGGTGGCCAGCGGTTCGGCGGAACGCCGGTTTCCGGGACCGGCCGCTTCGGTCGCCGCCGCGTTAGGCTGCGGGGAAACGCCGGCGCTGGACGTGCCGCTGGCCAGCGCCGGTTCACTGTTCGGCCTCGCCTTGGGGGCGCAACTGTGCGGCGCCTATGGCACGGTGCTGGTGGTGGCCGCCGAGAAGATGTCCACCGCCGTGCAGTTCGACGCGGCAAACCGAGGCACCGCTATGCTGTTCGGCGACGGCGCGGGGGCGGCGCTACTGTCGGCGGCCGGCGGCGTCGCGCGGGTGGTTTCCTCCGTGTTGCACTCCGATGGCGCCTACGCCGAAGATCTCCGCCTGGAATTCGGCAAGCCGCTCGAGATGAACGGCCGGAGCGTCATTTTACAGGCTTCGCGCAAGGTTCCCCGCGCGATCGAGGAAGTGCTCGGCGCGGCCGGGAGGACTCCCGCGGAGATTGTTTGTTTCCTGATGCATCAGGCCAATCAGCACCTGATTATCCGCATCGCGGAAGCCCTGGCGGTCCCGCCCGAAAAGTTTTTTTCCAATATCCATTGGTACGGCAACACCTCTTCGGCGTCGCTGCTGATCGCGGCGCGGGAGTGGAGCGACGCGCGGGGATTCCGCGCCGGCGAACCCGTGGTGTTCGCCGCTTTCGGCGCGGGCTTTCATTGGGGGGCGCTGCTGGCGGAAGGGTGTTGATTGCCGCGGGCCGGCTTGTTTCCCAGCCGCCGGCCTACCGTTGAATGCGTCCGGAACCGGCTCCGGCCATCAGCGCCAGCACCTCCGCCTTTGAGACGTGGTTGAAGTCGCCGTGGATCGAGTGTTTCAGGCAGGAAGCAGCCGCGGCGAACTCCACCGTTTCCTGGCTGCTCAGGCCGGTCAGCAGGCCGTAAATCAGGGCGCCAGAAAACGAGTCGCCGCCGCCCACCCGGTCTACAATCCAGATCCGGTATTTCCGGCTCACATGGCATTGACGCCCGTCGAACAGCAGGCAGGACCAGCCGTTCTCCGAAGCGGAAATGCTTTCCCGCAGCGTGGTGGCCACATAACGGAAACCGAAGCGGCGCTGGAGTTCGCGCGCCACCTCCTCGTAGCGGGCGGCGTCGAGCGCGCCCTGGGCCACGTCCACGCCCTCGGCTTCCACGCCCAGCACCAGCGCGGAGTCTTCTTCGTTGCCGATGAGCACGTCCACGTACTGCATCAGGTCCGTCATCACCGCGCGGGCTTTTTCCGGGGCCCACAGTTTGCGGCGGTAGTTGAGATCGCAGCTCACGGTGAGTCCGTGGGCGCGGGCGGACTGGCAGGCTTCGCGGGTCGTCGCGGCCATGGCGTCGCTCAGCGCCGGCGCGGTCCCCGACCAGTGGAACCATTGCTTGCCGGCGAACACTTCCGCCCAGTTCACCTGGCCGGGGGCCAGTTCGGTGATGGCGCTGCCGGCGCGGTCGTAGAGGACCTTGGCCGGCCGCTGGGAGGCCCCGGTTTCCAGGTAGAACGTGCCCAAGCGGTTGCCGCGGCGCAGCACGAACTCGGTGCGCACGCCGAACTGGCGGAGGAAATTAATGCAGGCCTGCCCGATCTCCGTATCGGGCACCGCCGAGACGACCCACGCGCCGAGCCCGAAGTTCGCCACCGACACCGCGGCGTTAGCCTCCGCGCCGGTATAGGCTACCTCGAATTCCCGGGCCTGCACGAAGCGTTCGTAGCGCTTCGTGGCCAGCCGCATGAGCAGTTCTCCGAAAAAGACGGCGTTCCTCTGTCCGTGCATGCCCTTCTCCAAGGCTAGGCTAGCAGACTATGTTTTCGAAAAGTCAGCAAACGCCCGCCACCGCGCGCGTCCCGGCGGCCGCGGTGGCACCGGTTCGCGCCTTCAGCGCGAGCGGCTAGCGGTTTCGCGCCTGGGCGACCAGCGCGATAAAATCCTGCGCGTTGCGGGTAATGGCGGCGAAATCGCGGGCGGCGATGAGAGGCTTGCCCACCAGTTCACCGCCCACGCCGACCGCGCACGCCCCCGCCTGAATGAACTCCGGACACGTTTTCCGGTTCACCGCGCCGGTCGGCATGATCTCGATGTGGGGGAAGGGCCCTTTGAGATCCTTGAAGAATTGCGGGCCGCCCACGCCGGCGGGAAAAATCTTCACGATGTCCGCGCCAGCGTCCCAGGCGTTCAGCACTTCGGTGGGTGTGAGCGCGCCGGGCATGACCGCGACGCTGTAGCGCTTGCACAGGGCGACCATGCCGGGCCGGAAGACCGGCGAGACGATGTAGTTGGCGCCGGCCAGGATGGCTTGCCGCGCGGTCTCGGCGTCCAGCACAGTGCCGGCGCCGATGTAGACGCCATCGCCCTGGAGGGCGGACGTGGCCTTCTCGATGACGGCGAGGGCGCCGGGCACGGTCATGGTGATCTCGATGAACTTGACGCCGCCCTCCCGTAAGGCGCGGCCTACGTCCACCAGGTCATCGGCCCGGTCGGCGCGGATGACCGCCACCACTCCCGTCTCTTTCAATAAACGAAGGATCTGCGTTCTCTCGGCCATGGGAATTGTTGCTTTCCTTTCTTGCGCGGGGCATGCCGGAAGCAGCCGCCCGCCGCTCTCACCCTACTACACGGCCGCAGGGTACGCCCCCCGGCGTTCGCTACCATGAGACTGTGGCGCGCCCGTGCCGGCGGCCGGAAAAACGACAAGCATGAATCCAACCGAAGCGACCAATTACTTCTTCTACAAAGCGGCCGGAATTCTGAACCTGGATGCGCGGACCATCAAGCAACTGGTGACTCCGTTCCGCGAGATCAAAGTGGAGTGCACCATCACCTGCGACGACGGCCACATCGAGACGTTTACGGGCTACCGGGTGCAGCACGACCAGTCACGGGGACCGATGAAGGGAGGCATCCGCTATCACCACCAGGTGGACCCGGACGAAGTCAACGCGCTGGCTTCGCTGATGACCTGGAAAACGGCGGTGGTGAATCTCCCCTACGGCGGCGCCAAGGGCGGCATCCAGTGTGACCCGACGCGATTGAGCGCGGGCGAGAAACAGCGCCTGACCCGTGTCTTTGTGCAGCGGCTGCACGACGTGATCGGCCCGCACCTGGATATTCCGGCGCCCGACATGGGCACCAACGCCGAAACCATGGGCTGGATTGTGGACGAGTACGCCAAATTCCACGGCTGGGCGCCCGGCGTGGTCACCGGGAAGCCGATTGAACTGGGCGGATCGCTCGGGCGGGAATCCGCCACCGGGCGCGGCCTGCTTTATGCCACCGAGTGCTTGTTTGAGGATCTCGGCCACCGCATCGGCGATTTCCGTTACGCGATCCAGGGCTTCGGCAACGTCGGCTCCTGGGCGGGGCGGCTGATCGAGGAAGCGGGGGGCAAGGTGACGCTGGCTACCGATGTAACCGGCGGCGTTGCGCGCGCGGACGGACTTGACACGCGGGCGCTCACCGCCTGGGTTCGCCAGCATGGCGGCGTCCGCGGCTTTCCCGGGGGAGACGCCGTTCCGGGCGAGAGCTTCTACGGCGCCGACGCCGACGTGCTGATTCCCGCGGCGCTGGGCGGCGTGCTGACGAAGGAAACGGCCGGCGAGGTGCGGGCGCGCTTCGTGATTGAAGGCGCCAATCATCCCACGGATCCGGAAGCCGACGAGATCCTGGCGCGCAACGGCGTCACCGTCCTGCCGGACATCTACGCCAACGCGGGCGGCGTTACCGTCAGTTACTTCGAGTGGGTGCAGAACCTGCAAAGCTACGCCTGGGACGAGGAGCGGGTGAACAGCGAGTTGCGCCGCCGCATGCGCGCCGCTTATGCCGACCTGCGGGCGGCGCGCGCCGCGCACGGGTGCGACTGGCGAACCGCGGCGTTCGTGCTGGCGGTTTCACGGGTGCATCAGGCCACGCTGCTCCGCGGCGTCTAGCCGGACCCCATGGCGTCCGCGTGGATCTTCTACGACGGCGGCTGCGGCTTGTGCCACGGCGCGGTTCGCTTCCTGGCGCGCCGGGATCGCGCCGGCCGGTTTCGCTTTGCGCCCTTGGGCGGGGAGACGTTCGTGGCGCTGGTGCCGCCCGCGGCGCGGCGCCGTTTGCCGGACAGTCTGGTGCTGCTGGCGGAGGACGGCGGCCTTTACGTCCGGTCCGCCGCTGTGCTACGCGCCTTGCGGGAAGTGGGCGGCGGCTGGGCGTTGGCGGCTCGCGCGGGGTCGCTGGTCCCGGCGGGCGCGCGGGACACCGTCTACGACGCCGTGGCCCGCGTCCGGCGGCGGCTGTTCGCCCGCCCGCGGCAGTCCTGCCCGGTGCTGCCGCCGGACTTGGCCAGGCGGTTTGATCCGTAAACCCGATGCGGTTTGTCGGCGTGGATTTCGGATGGCAGTCCCAGCCGGCCGGGCTGGCCGTGGTGGACTGGGAGGACTCCACGCTGCACTTGCGCGAGTTGGGCCGGATCGCCGAACCGGCGCTGGCGGCCGCCTGGATCGCGGCGCGCACGGCCGGGCGCCCGGCGGGCGTCGCCGTCGACGCGCCGCTGGTCATTCCCAACGCCACTGGCATGCGCGAGGCGGACCGGCTGACCCATGTCCTCTATGGCAAGCGCCATGCGGGCTGCTACCCGGCGAACCTTGGCCGGCCTTTCGCCGCCCGCGTCCTCGATTTCTCCCGCGCCCTCGCCGAGCTCGGCTTTCCGCACGGCGACGCGGTCGCGCCCGGCGAACCGGCGCGGTTTCAGATCGAGGTGTACCCGCACGCCGCGGCGCTCGAGCTGTTCCGGCTGGAGCGCATCCTCCGCTATAAGAAAGGCCGCGTCGCCGCCCGGAAGTCCGAACTCGAGCGGTTCCGCGGCCTGCTGCTGACGGAGTTGCCGCGCTGCGATCCGCCCTTGCGGCTGGCTTTCCTGCCCCCCATTCCCGATACCGGAGCGCGCCTGAAGGAAGTGGAGGACCAGCTTGACGCCCTGCTGTGCGCGTACGCCGCGGCGCACTGGTGGCGCTGGGGACGGGCGCGCAACCGCTTGCTGGGCAGCCGCGCGGAGGGGTATATCGTGGTTCCCAACCCGCCGTAGCCCGCCGGGCGCCGCTTTCCAGTACACTCAAAATCCTTATGCGTTTTTCCCGCCGGCAGGCAGCGTTGATGGCGCTGTTATTTCTGGTGGCGCTGCTCAACTATGTCGACCGGCAGGTGCTCTCGATTCTGGCGCCTTTGCTGCGCGAGGAGATCGGCCTCAGCCAGACCGGCTACGCGCTGGCGGTGAACGCGTTCCTGGCGGCGTATGCGCTGATGTACGTGGGCTCCGGCGTGGTGCTCGACCGGCTGGGCTCGCGCGCCGGGCTGGCATTCTTTGTGGCTGCCTGGTCGCTGGTCAGCGCGGCGCACGCAGGCATCCGGGGCCTGGCCGACCTGGCCGCGCTGCGCTTTCTGCTCGGCCTCTTCGAGCCCGGCGGGTGGACCGGCGCCGTGAAGACGATCTCCGAGCGATTCACTCCCGTACAACGCGGACTGGCCGCCGGCGTCTTCACTTGCGGCGCGAGCGTAGCCACCTTCCTCACGCCGCCCCTGGTGGTGTTTTTGAGCGTGCATTACGGCTGGCGGCTCGCGTTCCTGGTCCCCAGCCTGGCAGGCTTCCTCTGGCTGCCGCTGTGGCTGGCAGCCACGCGCGAGCGCGTCGCGCAGGCGGCCGTCCCGCGCTTGAGCTGGCGGGAAACCTGGCCGCTGCTCCGCCAGCGGCGCGTGCTGGCCTACGTGCTGGTCCGTTTCTTCGGCGACAGCTCCGGATATTTCTTTCTGTTTTGGATTCCCGACTACCTGACCTCGGTGAAACAGTTCAGTTTCGTCATGCTGGGCACGCTGGCCTGGATTCCCTACCTGGCATACGACGCCGGTCCGGTGACGGGCGGCTGGCTGGCCGGCCGGCTGGCCGCCAGCGGCTGGAATCCCGTGCGCGCCCGCAAGATCCTGATGAGCGCCGCCGCGGTAATTGTCTCCACCGGGGCGGGCTCGTTGTTCGTGATGCAGCCGTGGGCGGTGCTGTCCATCCTTGCCGTGTCCGCGTTCGGCGTGGGCATCTGGGCCGGCAATCTTCACGGCTTGGCCGCGGACGCCTTCCCGCAGCGCGGGGTGGGAACGGCCTACGGGCTGGCCGGCTCGGCGGGCGCGATCGGCGGTCTGCTGTTTAACAGCCTCGCCGGTCAATGGAGCGCGCAGGGGCAGTACGGGCTGGTCTTCCTGGCGTTCCTGCTGCTGGAACCGCTGGGCGCGGCGGCCTTGTGGCTGTGGATGCGCGAGGGCGAGCAGGACGCGGCGTAGCCGCCGTTCCGCGCCGCGGTCCCACACTCGGGCCTTCCCCGTTTGAGGGAAAGCTTCAGGCTGATTACGATTCGATCATTCGACGGATTCGGCGGCGAGTGCGGCGGGCGCGAGACCCGCGCCGGCTAACGCGGGCGAATCCGCAGCCGGTGGGAACGGATTTTGCCCTGCCCGTCCTCGACGCTCCAGTGGGTGGCCAGGTACTCGTCCCCTTCCAGGTGGAGCAGCGACGGCTGCCCGAAGCGCAGGGAGGAAAACATCTCGCGCATCGACATGCCTTCCCGCGTCTGGCTCAGGTTGGCGCCGAACAGATTCAACTCCTCCACCGGCCGCCATTCGCCGCGGGAAAAATCTACCACCCTGACGTAAATCCCCGGATCGCTTCCGCGGTGGGCGTGAATGGTGAGCAGGCGGTCGCCGCCCGCGTACAACAGGCTGGAGGCCTGGCCCGGATTGCCGGTGTCGATGGGAGCAGACCACGTCTGTCCGTCATCGTGCGAGAAGGCGAGGTGATTCGCGTGATGCCGGCCGGCGGCGTAGTCGAAAGCCCATACCAGCGCCACCAGTCTTCCGGACTGCATCTCGCAAAGCCGTCCCTCGAAGGGCGTGAGGTTCCCAAGCGGCGCGCGGAAATACACCGTCCGGTCGTCCCAGGTGCGCCCGCCGTCCAGGCTGCGCAGCAGGACGCCGCATTGTCCGGAGGGGTTGGTCCCGTCCGGCAATTCGAACAGCGCTCCCACAGCGAGCAGCGCGCCGGAGGAAGTCTCCACGCACGGGCCGGAGACCTCGTAGAGTTCCGGACGCGAGCGCGGAACGACGGCGGGGGTTTCCCAGGTGCATCCCTGGTCGCGGGAGAACGTCACGACGACGTCGCCGGGCAGGATGCCGCCGGTCTCTTCCAGGGCGATTCCCTGCTCCGGGTCGTGCCGGTGAAACCGGTAGCCCATCGCCACCAGCGAACCGTCCCGGAGCCGGGTGGCTTTGAAAGAGTCGCTGGTTTCGAACCCCACGGCCCGCTTGTCGTAGAGGGGTCGTTCGAGCGTCCAGGAGCGGCCCAAGTCGCGCGACCGCGCAATCCACGTGGTGGCGTCGGGCGATTCGAACGCCTCGGAGCGGACGAACAGACAAAGCAATTCGCCGCCGCCGAGGTGGACGAGGCCGGGGAAATAGCCGTGGCGGCTATGCACGTGCGGCCGGGGATTCTCGTAGACAATGCGGCTTTCCAGGTATTCGATCATGGCGGTGGGCTCTGCGGGGACTGTCCCAGGGAACCAGCGGTGAGGGTGTATCCCGAGCGGGCGCGCACGCGCGCGCCGGGATACCGCTGGCGGGCGGCGGGGGACAACTCGACCCGGATGCGGCGGAACGCGCCCGGGTTGCCCGGGGGGGCGGGGTATTGCAGCAGGTAGCGGGTCCGGATCCGTTCGAGCAGCGGCGCGAAAGCGCTCCCGGCGCGCGCCGCCAGCGCCTCGCCTCCCGTCGCCTCCGCAATGCCGAAGACGTTGGCCGGGGTGAAGTCCGGATTGACGATGGTTCGGGGTTTGGAGGGCTTGCTGTTCCGGACGACCAGCGCATTCAGCACCGTGTCGGCGGCCAGCAGTTGGGCAATCACCTCTTCGTCGGGACTCTGGTAATTCAAACCCTCGTTGTCGGTGACCACCAGCATGGCGCGGCGGCCGCGGACCGGCTGGCCCGCCAGGAAGCGGGCGGCTTCCATCAGGCAGGGATTCAGGAGGGTTCCCGCGCCCAGCCGGCTTTCGCGCAGGGCCGCGCGCAGGGCCTGTTCGATGGCCCCGGTTTGCGCGGTAAAGTCCTGCGCCACCTCCGTGCGGCGGGAGAACAGCATGACCGCGGCGCGGTCCTGCGGCTGCAAGGCCCGCAAAGCCGCGTTCGCCGCGCCGGCCAGTTCCTCCAGCGACTTCCGCATGCTGCCGCTGACGTCGAGCAGCAGCAGCACGTCCAGCGGGTCGGATTCGCGGCCGAAATAGGCGATCCGCTGGACTTGCCCGTCCTCCTCGACGAGGAAATCTTCCTGCCGGAGGTCCGCCACCGGCTGTCCGTTTTTCCCCACCACCTGCGCGTCGACGCGCACCAGGGCGACGTCCGCGCGGAAGACGGGAAGTGGCTCCTCCGGCGGCTGCGCGCCAGTGGCGCCGGCCGCCAGTAGTAGCATGAGGACGACAGGCATGAAACACATTATCGCCGGGACCGCCGGGCACATCGACCACGGCAAGAGCGCGCTGGTGCGGGCGCTGACGGGGATCGATCCCGACCGGCTGGAAGAAGAGAAACGCCGGGGCATCACCATTGACTTGGGCTTCGCGCACCTGGAGTTGACGCCGGAGATCCGGATCGGTTTCGTCGATGTTCCCGGACACGAACGTTTCGTCCGGAACATGCTGGCCGGCGCGGGAGGCATCGACCTGGTGCTGCTGGTGGTGGCCGCCGATGAGTCGATTAAGCCGCAAACCCGCGAGCACTTCGATATTTGCCGCCTGCTGGGCATCCCGCGCGGAGTGGTGGTGCTGACCAAGTGTGACCTGGTGGAAGAGGACCTGGTCGAACTGGTCCGGCTGGAAGTGGAAGAGTTCGTCGCCGGGTCGTTCCTGGAAGGTGCGCCCGTGGTGCCGGTGAGCGCCCTCACCGGTCAAGGTTTAGACCGGCTGCGCGAGGAATTGATTCGCCTGGCGGGCGAGATCCGCCAGAAGGACGCTTCGCGCTGGTTCCGGCTCCCGGTGGACCGCGCCTTCACGATGCGGGGATTCGGCACCGTGGTGACCGGCACGCTCGTGTCCGGCGCGGTGGCTAAGGACGACGAGGTGGAGATCCATCCCTTGGGCCGGCGGGTGCGGGTGCGGGGGATCCAGGTGCACGGCCAGGACGCTTCGCGCGCCGTCGCCGGGCAGCGCACAGCGTTGAACCTAGCCGACATCGAGACGGTGGAACTCCACCGTGGCATGACGCTGACGCACCCCGGACTGTTCCAGCCCGTGCAGGCGTTCGAAGCCGAACTGCACCTGCTGCCGTCGGCGGGCAAGGCCCTGCGCTCGCGGACGCCGGTTCACCTGCACGCCGGCGCGGCCGAGATCGAGGCGGAGGTGCGGTTGTTCCGGGGACGCACTTCGCTCGAGCCGGGCCAATCCGCTTTCGCCCGCCTGGTGCTGCGGACGCCGGCGCAAGTGCTGCCCGGAGACCGCTTCATCATCCGGCGCTTCTCGCCGGTGGTGACGATCGGAGGCGGCGTGGTGGTGGATTTGGGGGTGCGCCGCTATCGCCGCACCGACGATATCGACGCGCGGTTGCGGACGTTGCGCAGTGGCGCGCCCGCTGAGCGCGCCGCGCTGCTGGTGCGGGAGTCGCGTTTCGGCTGTGGCCGGGCCGAACTCATCGCCCGCACCGGCATGACGGAGCGCGAACTGGAAGCGGCGGCCGCCTCGCCCGGGTTAGTCTGCCTCCGGCAACCCGAATTCCGGCTGCTGGACGCGGAGTGGTTCCACGCCCAGGCGGCGCGGATCACGCAGACGTTGGGTGCGTTCCACCGGGCCCACCCGCTCTTGCTGGGAATGCCCAAGCAGGAAGTGCGGACGGGCGAACTGGCGGGGGCGCCCCCCTTTGTGGTGGACGCCCTGCTGGCCGCGGCGGACAACGTGGTGGCCACCGGCGACGTCGTCCGTCTGGCGAGCCACAAAGTAGTCCTGAAGGAAGACGAGGAAAAAGCCCGCGCCGCCATCGAAGAGGCTTTCCGGTCGGCGGGGCTGGCCGTGCCCCCGGTCGCCGAGGTGCTGGCCGCCTCTGGAGTCGAGTCCGGCCGGGCGCGGTCCTTGCTGCAAATCCTCGTCCGCGAAGGGCGGCTGGCCCGGATCAGCGAAGACCTGGTGTTTCACCACACCGCGATCGCCTCCCTTCGCGCCCTGCTGGCCGGGCGCAAAGGAGAGCGGTTCCTGGTGCCGCAATTCAAGGATTGGACCGGAATCTCGCGCAAGTACGCCATCCCGCTGCTGGAATACCTGGACCGGGAACGGGTGACGCGCCGCGACGGCGACGCCCGTGTGGTGCTGTAGGGATCACACGGCTTCACTGCCGGAGCAAGTAGGGGACTTGCGCTGAGCCGGCCGGAGACCGGCTCGACGAGTGCATGCTGAGTGCTCAAGAGAACGGCCAGACCCGCTCGACGGTTTTCGACAGAATCCATGACTTGTCGTCTTCGTTGAGGAAGGTGAGTTCCTTCTGCACCAGGTGCAGCGTCTGCGCGTAAGTCGCATGGCGCAGGCTGACCGGCCAATCGGTGCCCCACATCAGGCGCCGTGGCCCGAAGGTGTCGTACAACCGCTTGACCTGGGCGTGCGTGTCCCGCCAGGGGTAGGCCTCCTTCGACAGCGACCAGGTGTGCGAAATCTTGACGAACACCTTTGGGTAGCGCGCGAGGGCCAGCAGTTTGGCGAGTTCGGCGGGGCGGTCGATGGGCGAGTCGGCCATATGATCGATGACCACGGTGAGATCGGGGTAGCGCTCGATCAGCTTCTCCACGTCGGGCATGCGGACGACGGGCGCCAGCACGGTCATGGGCACGTTCAGCTCGAGGCAGCGCCGCCAAAGCGGGGGCATCAGGGGACCGCGGATCCAATCGCCGCCCGCATCGGCGCTCGGGCTGATGCGCACGCCGTGAAAGCCCTGCTCCTCGACCAGGCGGGAAAGATGATCCGGCGCCGCCGGGTCCTGCGGATTGACGCGGGCCACGCCGCGGAACAGCGCGGGGTATTTCTTCAGCGTGTCGGCGACGTAGCGGTTGTCCCAGCGGTAGTGGATCACCTGGATGAGCACGGTGCCGGCGACGCCGTGGGCGCGCATCAGCTCCAGCAGCATCTCGGGCGTGCGGTCTTCGGCGGGCGGATTCGTGGTTTCCGGGGCCCAAGGGTATTGGGGACTCCGCACCCAAATGTGCACGTGCGGATCGTAAATGCGGTAAGCAGGGTTCGATTCGGCCATGGCGGCTCCCGCGGCCAGCGTGCCGAGAGCGGTGCGGCGAGTCATGCTTCGTTTAAGCTATCACGCAGCCGGCCGCGCTGGTCAGAACTTGCGCAACAGCCACATCACCAGCGAAAGCACCACGCTCAGCAGGACGCACGTCATCAGGGGGAAGTAGAAGACCGAGTTCTTGCCGCGGAGCTCGATATCGCCCGGCAGGCGGCCTAAACGCAGGGGAAGACGCTCGCCGAACATGACGATCAGGCCAACGATCACCAGGACGATTCCCGCGGTAATCAACATCCGCCCCATGACTTTATTTTAGAGTCGCCCGGGAACCGTGCGAGCATAAAAGTTTCCGCGGGCCGCGGGCCGGCGGAGATCCGTTGTGACCAGGAGAGAATAGACGCGTATGGAATCACTGGTGCGTTTCCGCGCCCCCGGTTATGAAGGCTTTGGTGTGCGCGAGGGGGACACGGTATACGAGACGGAATCACTGCTGGCAGCCGCCCGCGGGCGGGCCCATCGGCTGCGCGACGTCAAGCTGCTGGCGCCCTGCGCTCCTTCCAAGATCGTCTGCGTGGGGCGCAACTACGTGGACCACGCCAAGGAGTTGGGCAATCCGGTGCCGGAGGAGCCGCTGATTTTCCTGAAACCGCCGTCTTCGCTGATCGGAGATGGCGAGCCGGTCGTCGCGCCGCGCCTGTCGCAGAACGTCCACTTCGAGGGCGAGCTGGCGCTGGTGATGGGCCGGCGGGCGCGGAAGCTCCGGGAAGAAGAGGCCTGGGCACACGTGCTGGGATTCACCTGCGCCAACGACGTGACCGCGCGGGATCTGCAACGCAAGGACGGCCAATGGACCCGCGGCAAGGGGTTCGACACCTTCTGCCCGTGCGGCCCGGAAATCCTCCGCCGCCCGGACGTAGCGTTCGCGCAACTGCGCGTCCGCACGCTGCTGGACGGAGAAGTGAAGCAGGACGCGCCGGTAACCGACATGATCTTTTCCGTCCCCCGGATCCTGGCTTACATTACGGCTTTCCTTACTCTCGAGCCTGGGGATCTGGTGCTGACCGGCACGCCGGCGGGCGTCGGGCCCATGCGGCCGGGACAAACCGTAACGGTGGAGATCGCCGGTCTCGGCCGGCTTTCCAACCCGGTCGTCGCGGAGGAGGAGGAGAGCGGATGTTAGAATAATGGCTTACGGACCGCGCGACCGCGGCCTCACCAAACCTGCGGAGAACCAGCCATGAAGTTCTTTCTCGATACGGCGAACCTGGACGAGCTTAAGAAAGGCGCCGACTGGGGCATTGTCGACGGCGTCACGACCAACCCCACCTTGATTGCCCGGGAGGGGCGGCCGCTCGAGGAACAAATCCGGCGGATTTGCGAGATCGTCGACGGCGACATCAGCGCCGAAGTGCTGGCCACCGATACGGAAGGCATGCTCCGCGAGGGCCGCGCGCTGGCCAAGATCCATCCGAACATCGTGGTGAAGTGTCCGCTCACGAGGGACGGAATCCGGGCGACGAAAACGTTCGCGCAGGAAGGCATTCGTGTGAACGTCACGCTGTGTTTTACGGCGGCGCAGGCGCTGCTGGCCGCCAAGGCGGGAGCGTACATCATCAGCCCGTTTGTCGGCCGGCTGGACGACATCGCCACCAGCGGGATGGACCTCATCCGCGATATCGCGCTCATGTACCGCAACTACGGTTTCAAGACGCAGATTCTGACGGCGTCCATCCGGCACCCCCTCCACGTGGTCGAATCGGCCCGGGCCGGCGCGCACATCGGGACGATGCCGTTCAAGGTGCTCGATCAACTCTTTAACCACCCCCTGACGGACAAAGGGCTCGAGCAATTCTTGAAGGATTACGCCAAGGTTTTCCAGGAGACTTCCGTCGGCTAAGGCGGGGGTAGTTCCGCGCATGCCAGGTGAGGAGCGATGCCGGAATTGCTGCTGACCTGCACCGGACTGCTGACCGCGGCCCTGGGCGCGTGGATGCTGTGGAAGAGCCGGCGGACCCCGGAAGAACGTGAGCGGCGCCGCCGCCTGCTGGTCCACCGGCACGGCCGCATGGGCGAAGCGCTCGTCACGGATTACCGCGATGAGATTTTGCATTATCAGTACGAGGTGCGGGGCGTCGAGTACGTGGCGTCGCAGCAGGTGACGGCGTTGCGGTCCTGGCTGCCGCCGGACCCCGCGAGTCTCATCGGACAGGCCGCGATCAAGTATCATCCGAAGAATCCGGCAAATTCGATTTTGCTGTGTGAGGAATGGAGCGGTCTGCGAACCGCTCACCGCTCGGTTTGCAAAGAAAAGGAGATCGCATGAAGAAACTGACCAGGACCCTGCTGCTGGCGGGCGTGGCGCTGCTGGCCTGCGCCAGCGCGCCGGCCGCCAACCAGTACGGCACGCCGAAATCGATCGTGCACGTGGTGACCATTCTCTGGAAAGCCGACTCGACGCCGGAGCAGCAACAGGCCGCGCTCGAGGGAGTCAAGAAGATGGCGGCCGAGATTCCGGGCATCAAAAACGTCTGGATCAAAGCCACGAAAGTGCAAGGCCGCGGGCCGGCGCGCGACGGGAAGCCCGGCCGGCCGTATCAGGCGGCGTTCGTGATCGAGTTCGAGGACCAGGCCGCCGCCGACCGTTATGTGGATCATCCGGCGCACCGCGCCTGGGAGCAAATCTATCTGCCCATCCGCGAGCAGAGTACGTCGCACCAGATCACCAATTAACCGCCTTGCGCGCGGGCCGGCCTGCCCAGGCCGGGGTGTTACGATCGTAGGTACGCCGGGTGTGGGCCGGCTTTGTTTGGTCATGAAGAAACGCCTGTTTTTGTCGATCGCCCTTCTCCCGCTGCTCTCCGCGCAGAACGGAAAGGAACCGGAAAAGCTCGCTCCCTACTATCCGACTCCCGAAACAGTCGTCGAGAAGATGCTGCAACTGGGCGGCGTCAAGGCGGGAGAAACCATTTTCGACCTGGGCAGCGGCGACGGCCGGATCGTGATCATGGCGGCGGAAAAGTTCCGCGCCCGGGCGATCGGCGTCGAGCTGGACAAGGATCTTTACCGCCAGAGCCTGGACCGGATCCAGGAACTGCGGCTCCAGAAAACCGCGCGGATCATCAACGGTGATATTCTGGCGCAGGACTATAGTTCCGCGGACGTGGTGACCGTCTATCTGTTGCCGCTGTCCAACGACAAGGTCCGGCCGATTTTGGAGAAGCAGCTTCGGAAGGGCGCGCGGATCGTCGCCCATGATTTCGAATTCCGGGACTGGACGCCGGTGAAAGTGGAAACGATCGACGACGACGGCGAAGGCCGCAGCCACACCCTGTATCTGTACGTCCGGTGATCCCGGACCGCCCCGGCGGCGGTGGAGGCAGGCGGTATGTGGACGATGGATTTCTCGCTGAACCGGGCGCAGACTACCCGGTACCTGTCGATCGCGCGTCTGGTTTTGGCGTCGGCGTGCCTGCTGATTCAGTTGTTCTTCGCCCCGGTGGGCACGTGGCTGGTCACGCTCTCCATCGGCGTATTCGCCCTCCTCAGCTACTACGCGCTCCGGAAGCGGCATCGCCTGGAGGGACGATTCGGCGCCTTTGTTCTCTTCGTCGACACCCTGTTTTTCATCCTCCTCGCCCGCTACGGGTCGATGGAAACGCTGTGGCTGGCGCCGCTGTTCTACGTTTACCTCCTGCTTTCGGCGGTGTCGCTGTACACGCCCCGCGAGGTGCTGATTGTGTGCGTGGGCTGCACGCTGTTTTTCGCCACCACGCACCCCGGGCCGCAATTCGTGCTGCGCGAAACCATCCTGGTGGCGGGAGCGTTCGCCTGCGCGTTCTCGTTCCAGAAGCGGCGCCTGGAACAGCGCCTGGAGGAACTGATGGAGCAGGCGCGCCAGTCCGAGGACGTGGCGGCGGCGGCGCGGGAAGCCGAGCAGCAGCGCATCGCGGCCGATTTCCACGATGGGCCGTTGCAAAGCATGATCAGCATCCAGATGCGGCTGGAGATCCTCCGCAAGCTGTTCGAACGCGACCGCAACGCGGGCTTGCGCGAGCTCGAGCAACTCCAGGAGATGGCGAAAACGCAGGTGCGCGATATGCGGACCTTCGTACGCAACATGCGGCCGCTCGACGTGGACGGCGCCGGTTTGACCGCCGCCATCCGGCGTCTGCTGGACGATTTCCAGAAGGAGAGCGGCATTCCGGTGACGTTCCTGGGCGGCGACCGCACCTTTTCCGCCGCGCCGGAAACGTGCACCGACGTGCTGTATATGATCCGGGAGGCGCTGCACAACGTGCAGAAGCATTCCAAAGCCACGCGCGTGGCGGTATCGCTCGAGAAAGTGGGCAAGCTGCTGGAGATCTCCGTCGACGACAACGGCGTGGGATTTCATTTCTCGGGCACCTACTCGCTGGATGAGCTGGACCTGCTGCGGTTGGGACCCATCAGCCTCAAGCGGCGGGCGCGCTCGCTGGGGGCGGAGATGCTGCTGGAATCGCGGCCCGGGCGGGGCGCGGGCCTGAAGTTGCGGGTGCCGGTCTAGTGCGCCGGGCGCTGCTGGCGGCGGTGGCGGCGTGCGCCGCGGCCTGCGGGCGATACGCGGACTTCACCCTGCCGCGCCCTGCGGCCGGACCCGCCATCGCCTCCTACCGCTGGACGGCTGAGCCGTCGCCCGTCCTGAGCCGCGGCGCTGCGGGCGCATGGGATAGCGTCGACGTGCTGAACCCGTCCGTGGTCCGCTTCCAGGGGCAATACTGGAATCTCTATTCCGGATTCGACGGTGCGGTCTGGCATACCGGCATCGCCGTCTCCGCCGACGGAGGCGCGTGGCGCAAGCAGGGGCGTATCCTTTCACCCGAAGGAGGCTGGGAGGGCGCCTACATCGCGGCCAACGGCGCCGTGCTCGCCGCGGGAGACGGCCTGCGCTACTGGTATCAGACCGGACCGCGCGAACGGCCCGTCCTGGGCCTGGCCACCTCGGCCGATGGCCGCCAGTGGCGCAAACACGGCGAACCGGTGCTGACGCCAGGCCCGCGGGGCAGTTGGGATGAGCGCGGCGTCGCCGATCCGTACGTACTGCAAGCGGAGGGGATGCTGTATCTGTTCTATCTGGGTCAGGACCGCGCCCGGCGGCAGCGCCTCGGCGTCGCCCGCTCGCACGACGGCGTGCGGTGGGAGAAACTGCGCGCCAATCCCGTCCTGGAACTCGGCGACTACGGCCAGTTCGATGAAAACGGCCTGGGAGAACCCGCGGTCTTCGCCGCGGGCGGGGAGTATTGGATGATTTACACGGGGCGCGCCCGCGACGAGACGCGCCGCATGGGCATGGCGCGCTCCGCCGACGGCGTGCGCTGGCGGAAAGTCCCCCCGCTGATCGCCGGCGAGCAGGCCTGGAATCGCGCCGTGGTGTGCGACGCCACCATCCTGCCCGACGCCGAAGGCCGGTGGCGCGTCTGGTTCGGCGGCGGCGACGCGCCCCGGCCGGATGAGCGCGTCAACGGCCAGATCGGCTACGCCACGCTGACGCCGGAGGGCGCCGGCGTTCGGCCAGACTCCGCCCGGCGCGGGGGAGACGGAAGTGTCCCTGCACCCTGAAGGGTGCGCCACCGGGCGCGCGTGGTGGCGCACGCTGTAGCGTGCAGCGCAACTTGAGTTGCGCAAGTTGCACCCGGTTCGGCCGGGGACCGGCTCCACGTCGCGCCATTGCTTTCTTCGCCTTGATGGGTGGCAGACTCTTCCGCAGCAGGAAGCCGGCCGGCAGGCCAAGTCTGCCGCGGCTGCCCCCTCAGTCGAAGAAACCCCGGTCCTCCTCCCGCAACCTTTTTTTCGCCTCGTTTACCCGAAAGGTCACTCCTAGCCCGGGCTTGTCCCACACGTCCACGAAGCCGTTCTTGACAATCGGTTCCGGCAACCCGTCCACAATCTGATACCACCAATCCGGCTGCCCCAGCGGATACTCGAACGCGATGAAGTTTTGCGGCATCGCCGCCCCCACTTGCACGTGCGCCGCCAACCCGATCAGCCCGTTGAATATTCCGTGCGGAGCCATCTGAATCCCGTGCACTTCCGCGTACTCGGCGACCCACTTGAGCTCCGCGATCCCACCCACATCCGCCGGATCCGGACCCACCACGTCGACGGCGTTCTTTTCAATCAGATCCTTGAAATTCTGTCGCAGATAAATCTGTTCACCCGTGTGGATCGGCGCCGTGGTGCTCAGCGTCAGGTCCCGGTACAGCTCCGCGTTCGGATACGGCGTATAGTCACCCGTCAGCAGGTCCTCCAGCCACAAGATATTCAGCGGCTCCATCGCCCTGGCGAACTTCATCGCGTCCTTCAGCGTATGTCCGGGTCCACAATCCAGCGCCAGCGCGACCTGGTCGCCGAGAACTTTCTTCATGGCCTCCACGCACTTGACAATGTGCGCCATCCCCCGCTCGGTCAGCATTCCTCGATAAGGATGCGGAGCTCCTCCCCGCGGCTCGTCATACCATGCATCCGGAATCGCTTGAATCATCGCCCCGTTGTGGAAACCCACGGCCTGCTTGATGATCGTGAAGCCTTCTTTGGCCTCCTTCATCTTCGCCATATTCTCGGCGTAGTCCTCGGGCATGTGCCGCTTCATCGGAAAACGCACGCCCCCGTTGTACACCCGCACGCGGTCGCGGATCTTACCGCCCAGCAGCTTGTACACGGGAACCCCGGCCACCTGCCCGGCGATGTCCCACAGCGCCGTCTCGATCGCGCTTACCGCCGCGCCCCACGGCTTCATGGCCCCCAGCCGCCGGATCCGCAACATCACCCGTTCGACGTCCGTCGGGTCCTGCCCTACAAGGTAGTCTTTGTAGAACAGCACCATCGGCTTTAAGTAAGGCTTCCGGGACTCCGCTTGCCCATATCCCGAAATCCCCTGGTCCGTCACCACCCGCACCACCGGACTGCCGCCCAGAATGGCGCACCGCAAATCGGTGATCTTGATCTTCCCCGTCCGTGGCGGCTGATACCCGGCCAATTTCCCCGCGGCCGCGCCAGCCGCCATCAAGCCAGCAAACCTTCTGCGCGTCATCTTTGCGTCCTGTCTCCTTTCAGGACCTCAGTATAGGTCAGACTTCGCGGTTGTACCTTCTGGCCGGCCGGGTCAGCCGATGGCGCGCACCATCCGGAGCGGCAGTGTCACGACCGCCCACAGCAGGGCCAGCGCCCCACCTACGGCGATGCCCACCAGCTTGAAGGGCAATAACAGCAGCCACACCACCGGGTACAGGATCAAGGCCAGCAGCGCCAGCGGCCAGCAGAGCGCCAGCAGAATGCACCACAACAGAAACTTGATCATCTCGATCAAATGATACGCGGCGCGGAGGCGAAAGTTCCCTGCTCCCGTGGACGCGCGTTACCATAACATCAGGTTCCGCTTTTCCGAGACCTTATGAATCCTCTGGCATATTTGGGCGAACAACTGGCGGCCTGGCGCGAAGCCGGCACCTATCAGCGGCTGCGCGTGCTGGAAAGCGAGTGCGTGCCGGTGGCCCGCGTCGACGGGCGCGAGGTGATCAACCTGGCGTCCAACAACTACCTCGGCTTGACGACCCACCCCAAACTGCGCGAAGCGGCGCTGGAAGCCACGCGGAGGTTCGGCGTCGGTTCGGGCGCGGTCCGCACCATTTCCGGCACCATGCGTCTGCACCTGGAACTGGAGGAGCGGATCGCACGATTCAAGAACGTCGAGGCGTGCGTGGTGTTCCAGTCCGGGTTCACGGCCAACGCGGGCACGGTTTCGGCGATCCTGACGAACGAAGACCACATCATCTCGGACGAACTCAACCACGCCAGCATCATCGACGGGTGCCGGTTGTCGCGCGCCAAAATCCACGTGTTTTCCCACAAGGACGTGGACGCGGCGCGGCGCAAACTGGCGGACCTGGCGGGTCAGCCCGGCCGCAAGTTGCTGATTACCGATGGCGTGTTTTCGATGGACGGGGACATTGGCCCGCTGCCCGCGTTGACGGCGCTGGCCGAAGAGTTCGGCGCCATCATGATGGTGGACGACGCCCACGCCTCCGGCGTGCTGGGGCGCAACGGCCGCGGCACGGTGGACCACTTTGACCTGCACGGCCGCGTGCACATTCAGGTGGGCACGCTATCAAAAGCGGTCGGGGTGCTGGGCGGCTACGTGTGCGGCAGCCGCGACCTGATCGAATATCTCTACCACCGGGGACGGCCATTTCTTTTCTCGACGTCGCATCCGCCCGCCGTCGCCGCGGCGTGCCTGGCCGCGTTTGACATCCTGGAACAGGAGCCCGAGCGGATCGAGGCGCTGTGGGAGAACACCCGCTACTTCAAGGCGGGGCTGGCGGCGGCCGGCTTCCAAACCGGCGTCAGCGAGACGCCGATCACGCCCGTGATGGTGGGCGAGGCGGCGGCGGCGCACGCCTTTTCCCGCGCGCTGTTCGAGGCGGGGGTGTTCGCCACCGGCATCGGTTATCCGACCGTGCCCCACGGCAAGGCGCGCGTGCGCACGATTGTCACCGCCACCCACACCCGCGAACATCTGGACCGCGCGCTCGAAATCTTCCGCTCCGTGGGGCGCGCCATGCGCCTGACCGCCGCCTGAGGGCCGGCTCCGCGATTGGGGAGCGCCCGGCACGGCTGGTAGGATAAGAGAAACGGCGGGCGGCGCCGGAAACATTTCGGCCGCTCCCCGTTTTTTTGTCTGAGAGGGAGAAGTCTGCTATGGACCGGCTGCTGGACCTCACGGCGGGGTTGAGCTTGGTGTTGGGGGCGCTGGTGCTGGCCTCCATCCGGCGCGCGCACATCCGGGTCGAGTACTCGGTAAGCTGGCTGGCGGGCGCGCTTGCCTTGTTCGCCGTCTCGCGCTCGCCCGCGTTGCTGGAGCGCGCGGCCGGTTGGATGGGGCTGGCCGACGCCCCGCTCGCGCTGGTGGTGGTGGCCGGCTGTCTGCTGCTGGTCATCCTGTTCCGGTTTTCTGTGATCATCTCGCAGCTCAAAGACGACAACATCGCCCTGGCGCAACGGGTGGCGATTCTGGAGTTCCATCTGCAATCGCTCCAGGCGCAATCGCGGATCCCGGAATGAAGGGCAAACGCAAAGAAAGCAAGGGCGCGGCTGCCGCTCCGGTGAGCGCACCCCGCGGGGGCGCTTGGCGCTACGGACTGGCTGCCGCCTTGGCGCTGGCCATCGCGTTCCAAGTCTACGCGCCGGCGCTGAACGGCGCGTTCGTCTTTGACGACGCTTACCTGCCCATGAACAGTCCGCAACTGGCGGACAAGGGTTTGGCCGATTGGATCAGCGGGGTGCGGCCGCTGCTAATGGCCACCTACTGGCTGAACCACATGCTCGCCCGGAGTAGCACGTTCGGCTTTCACGTGTGGAACGTGTTGTTCCATGTGGGCAACGCCTTCCTGCTGTTTCTGGTAACGCGGCGCTTGTGCCAACTGGCCGGCGCGCCGGTCGGCTTCGCCTGGTTTGCCGCCGCAGTCTTCCTGCTGCACCCCATGCAGACCGAGTCGGTGGCCTACATCGCGGGGCGTTCGGAGACGCTGAGCGCGCTGTTCTACTTCGCCGCTTTCGCCCTGTTTCTGTACCGCCGGACAGACGCCGTTTCCTGGCGGCGGGCGGCGGGCATCTTCGTGTTGCTCGGCGCGGCGTTGGCTTGCAAGGAACATACAGTCACGCTCCCGCTGCTGCTGCTGCTGACGGACTATTTCTTCAACCCGGGCTTCTCGGCCGCCGGCATCCGGCGGAACTGGCGCCTGCACGCCCCGGTGTTGGCCGGCGCGTTGGCGGGCGCGGCGCTGCTGCTCAAACGAACCCTGGGCGATACGAGCGCGGGCTTCTCGACGGAAGGCATTCGCTGGTACGAGTACCTGTTCACCCAGTGCAAGGTGATCTGGGTGTACGTGCGCATGTTTTTCCTGCCGCTGGGGCAGTCCGCCGACTACGATTACCCGGTCTCGCGCAGCCTGGCCGAACCCGCGGTGCTGCTTGGGCTGGGCGGTTTGCTGGCCGCGACCGGCGCGGCCGTATGGCTGGCGCGGCGCGCGCCGCTGGCGGCTTACGGCTGGCTGGCGTTTCTGCTGCTGCTGGCGCCTACTTCCTCGGTCATGCCCATCAAGGATCCGCTGGTCGACCGGCGTCTTTACCTGCCGATGCTCGGCCTGTTGCTGCTGGTAATCGAAGGGCTGCGGCGGTTGCCGGTGGACCGCAAGGCCCTCGGCGGCGTGATGGCGCTGGCCGCCGCGGTCTTCGGCGTACTGACCTACCAGCGGGCGCAGGTGTGGAGCCACCCCTTGGCGCTGTGGGAGGACACCGTGCGCAAATCGCCGCACAACGCCCGCGCGCATTTTCAGTTGGCGCACGCATATTATTCCGCCGGCCGTTGCCATGAGGCGCTGGCCGCCTACGAACGCGTGGCGCAATTGCAGAAGCCGGATCACCGGCTCCTGGTCGATTGGGGACTGGCCTACGTGTGTCTGGACCAAACGGAGCAGGCAGTGGAAAAACTGCGCGCGGCGGCGGCGCTGGAGCCCACGGCCCACGTCTACACCCAGATCGCGATGGCGTACGGCAAGGCCAACCGGGCCGCCGAAGCCCGCCAGGCGCTGGAAGAGGCGCAGCGGATCGACGCCAACTACGACATGACGTATGTCTACCTGGGCCATTTCTCGCTGCAAAGCGACCCGCGGGAGGCGGCGCGGCTGTACAAGAAGGCGCTCGAGCTGAATCCGGCCAACCCGGTGGCGCCGCAGTTTCTGGTCCAGGCCGAGGAGCGGATCCGGCAGCAGGCGCAGCCGCCCGCCGCGGGGGTTACCATCACGCCGGCGCCCGCGCCCCGGTAGGCGCTCCATGCGGATCGGCATCAACGCGCTTTACCTGATCCCCGGCGGGGTAGGCGGTACGGAAATCTACCTGCGCCATCTGCTCGAGTCGTTCGCGGAAATCGAGGGGGACGACGAATTCTTTGTCTTCACCAACCGCGAAACCGGCGGCGGGGTGACGCCGCGGCATCCGCGCTTTGCCACCGTGCCGCAGCCGGTGCGCGCCGTGCACCGGCCCGCGCGGATTCTTTGGGAACAGACCGTGCTTCCCGCCGAGTGCATGCGCTTGCGGCTGGACGCCCTGCTGAACCCCGGCTTCACCGCGCCCGCCGCTCCGCCTTGCCCGCAGATCACCGTGTTTCATGACTTGCAGCACAAACGCCATCCGGAGAACTTCCGCTGGTTCGAGCTGCCCTTCTGGCGGTTGCTGCTCTGGGTCTCGGCGCGGCGTTCGCAGGGACTGCTCGCCATTTCCGAGCCAACGCGAGACGACCTGTTGCGCTTCTACCGCCTGGCGCCCGGGAAGGTGGCCGTGGCGCCGCTAGGCGTGGATCCGCGCTTTTTCGCGCTGCCGCGGCGCGAGGCGGATCCTCCTTACCTGCTGGCCGCCTCGACGCTGCATCCGCACAAGAATCTGGATCGCCTGCTGCGGGTGTTTGCTTCGCTGCGGGCCGAAGCGCCGGAGCTGCGGCTGGTGGTCACCGGGGTGCGCGGCTTCGCCGCCCGCCAACTGGAGCAGTTGCGCGCGGAACTCGGGCTGGACCGCGCGGTGGAATTCACCGGCTGGCTCCCGCGGGAAGAGTTGTATCAACGGTTCGCGGGGGCGCGCGCTTTCGTCTACCCGACGCGGTTTGAAGGCTTCGGGCTCCCGGTGGGGGAAGCGCTGGCGGCGGGCATCCCCACCGCGTGTTCGAACATCGAGCCCGTCAAGTCGATCGCGGGCGATGCCGCCTGGCTGTTCCCGCCGGACGACCCGGCGGCCATGGCCGAGGCGCTGTGGCGGGTCTTGTGGGACGAGGCCGTGCGCGCCCGCCTGGCCGCCGCCGGCCCCGCCCGCGCCCGCCAGTTTTCCTGGCGGCGGACCGCGGAAATCACGCTCGCCGCGCTTCACCGCTTGCAGCCACTCCATCACCACCTGCCCCGACTCCGGTGGGAGTAGCCCGCGCGGGCCGGCCGGGGCTGCGGCGGCGAGTTCGGTCTCCGCCAAGCTGGACGGCGCCCGCGGGGCCTGCGGGACGTTTGCTTTCATCACGAACGACAGGTGGGAGGCGGGGTACGCACTTCATCGTTTTCGCAGCCCGTGTCTAAAGTCGCATAAATCATTCGGACCGGAAATGTTTCGGCGTAGAATCTACCCCTGGCGACAGGCACGCGCCAACACCGGCAGCGGCAGGAGCCTTTATGGTTCCGCTCGGAGTTGCCGGCGGCTCCGGGGCATCCGTTCTGTAACCGTTTGCACGAAGTCCTCGACCAAGCCGGCTTCGACGCGTCTTGCGAGCAGCGCTGCGCGCCGTTCTACCACCGCACGCTGGGACGTCCCTCCCTGCCGCCATGCATGGATTTCCCATTATGCTGATCGGCTTTTTCGAAGGCATCGACAGCGAACGGGCACGGACCGAGGCCAGTGTGCCCGAGCGAGCCTCCACATCGCAGCTCGAGCCGGGGGAAGGTGGCCTGGGGAGTCCGTGGCGTTCGTCCTGAAACTCGATCCACATTGTGGGCGCCACCGGATGCACGCCTGACGACTGGGAAGACCTAAGGCAGGGACTTCTGCTTGATTATGTACGCCGCCAGCCCAGGTTCGATCCCGCGCGCGGGCACCGGCGTGGCTTTGTCTTCGGGGTTCTTCGCAACCACGCGGCGAAACTTGCAGCGGCGGGCAACCGGGCACGGGCCGCCGGCGAATTGCCGGATGCCCCGCCAGATCGATGCGCCTGCGCAACCTCACCTAGAGCTTCACCTCCGCATCGATGTCCAAACGGTTCTGTCACGCCTGCCCGAGCACCTTCGCATTCTCGCCCTTCAGTTGACCGAGAAGAGCCCGCGTGAGGTGTGCCGGCAATCGGGCAGATCGCGGTCCTGCATCTACCGCTGGATCGCCGAACTCCGCCGCGCTTTCGCCGCGGCGGGAATCTCGCCAGCCTGCCTGGCTAGCGGGGAGGCGCGCGATGAACCGGCAACAAACGATCGTCGAGATGCTCTGCGAGCAGATCGGCTTCGGCGAGCGGCTCCGGAAGGACGTGGGTGGCCTGGAGGCGCTGGCCGCGTGCATCGCTGCCGAGGGACTTCTTCAGCCTGTCGGGATTACCGAAGCGAACCTCCAGGTGTTCGGCGAGCGCCGATTGCTGGCTGACCGCGACGTCTTGAAGCAGGCCACGATCTCTGCGCGCATCGTGAGGGTGTCGAGCATCCTGGCCGGCGAGTATGCGGAGAACGAATTCAGAAAGGGGCCCCCGGGAATAGTACAGCGATCGCGAAGGAAAGAACAAGAACCCAGACTACCCGCCGCCATCCTGTTTGGAATCTCGCGTGCAACTTCATTTTCGGAGTCATGAATCCGAATATGCGGGGCCGCCCGTCTTTCTTCACCTTTCCAGCAACGCAAGCGCCACTCCACCCACAGTACTGGGTGAAGTTCCCGCAGTGTACAAGGCTTGGCCTCGTTCTGCTCCTCGCCTCCTGCGCCTGGGGACAGTCCTCCCCGCCCGTCATCGCGGCCGGCGGCATCGTCAACGCCGCCGACTTTAGCTCCGCCCTCGCCCCCGGAGCCATGGTTTCCATCTTCGGAACCAATCTGGCGCCCCGCACGGCTTCGGCCTCCGCCATCCCCCTGCCCACCACGCTCGAAGGCGTTTCCGTCGAAGCCGTCAGCGGCTTCAGCTTCAGTCAGTTGCCCCTCTACTTCGTCTCCGCCGGCCAGATCAACGCGCAACTGCCCTACTCCATCATGGGGACCAGCCTCGAAATCCGGGTCCGCACCGCGGCAGGCCTCAGCGCCTCCCGGCAGATCGCCATCACGCCCCGCGCGCCGCGCCTGTTCACGAAAACCATGGACGGCAAGGGCGAAGCGATCCTCCTTCATGCCGCGAATTATCGCCTTGTCACGGATCTGGAACCAGCAACTCCCGGCGA